>ERZ772942.69-NODE-69-length-37524-cov-15.172543_pt1 | contig 37524 bp, 24 predicted proteins | sample MGYA00511135_ERZ772942 | MGnify/ENA primary metagenome ERZ772942 (study PRJEB29015, sample SAMEA2738099) | human oral metagenome | biome: human oral; feature: human-associated habitat; material: saliva | place: China | collected 2265 ... | reverse complement strand
CAGAGGCCGGGGCCGCAGAGGCCGGGGCCGCAGAGGCCGGGGCCGCAGAGGCCGGGGCCGCAGAGGCCGGAGACGACGGCGGGGAGTTGGTCTTTGCAGGACTATACCTGGCGGCAGGGAATGAGTCGGATGTGAAAGATCGAGAGGGCAGTGGCCTGAGGTTATACGGTATTATTCGCCGTTCAAACGGTAGCATGACGGGAGGGCTGCTATCAGCACCGGGCGTCCCCGCCGCCTCCCCATCACTGGACACAAGCTCGGGCCCCACCAGGTCAAAGCCGCTGCCGTTGGCCTCATAAAAGTCATACACGCCATAGTGTTCCAGCATAAAGATGCGGGGGTCCTCTGTCTCAAAGGCCTCGGGTAGAAAATAGAGATGCACGCAAGTGTACTGGGCCCCTGGTGCCCCCACGTACTGCAGGATGTCGTGCGCATAGGTGCTGACTCTGACATGGGCGGGGGTGCCCGGGGCCGCATCCTTCTGGCAGTGGGGGTCAAACAAGTAGAAGGAGCCATCTGTCTCGATGATGATGGCCCCCGCGTAGATGTCGCAGATGTAGAGGATGAACTGGGCCACCCCGTTGTAACTGCCGTGCAGGACCTCGGCCAGGGACTGAACAACTGCCGAGTTTGCGATCTGGGCAGGGAATAGGACGAGGCCAAAGATCTCCGCCGAGCGGTATATGTGCACGCGCCCACCGCCCCTCAGGACCACGGAGCTGGGCACGTCCGTCAACTGGGCCATCTCGTGCCCCTTGAGGATGCCGCTCTGGCGCATGAGGGCATCCAGCCGCGCCCCCTCGTCCAGGACCTCGTCCAGCTCAGGGCGGGAGGTCAGGGGGCGGCCGGCCAGGAAGCTCTTGACCAGGTAGAGGACGCAGTTGCTGACGCACTGGATGCCGGCAAAGCGGCCAAACTTGCAGTGGGCCTGGTTGCACGAGGCCGTGCCTAGGATGCGGAGGGCCGAGCCTCCACTCCCGCCCCCGGGGGCATTCACATCCATGGTCCTGATTCCGCGCACGGGGCCGGTTCCCCGGGGGCGCTGGCTTTGCCCCCAGTCGCCGTTACTCATCTTCGGTGGTGGGACGGGGAGGACGCCTTGTCGCCCCCCTTCTGGTCCGGGGTCTTACGCGGCTGGCGGCGGCAGCCGCCGAGAGATAAGGGGGGCACGTGTGTGCCTCCGCCTCTCCTCTGTCTGGGCCGCCGCCGCCGCTTGCCCGCCTGGAAGGAGAGGGGGTAGTCCGCGGACTGCGTCTGCGGGGGCAGGAAGTCTCAACCTTCTGGGCTCGGGCCGCGGTGTCGATATCCGATGGCCTTTCCCTCTCTTCCTCGTATGCTCCTTCTCCTCCTCCTCCTCCTCCCGGCACGCCCCTGAGATCTGCCTCCCCTCCCTCTCCCTCGTCCTGGTCGGAAAAGTCTGAGGAGGAAAAGGAGAATGGGGAGGAGTCCAAAACGGCACGCCACCTGCCGTGGGGCGGTGGTGACAGGTCCCGGCTGGCCCGGCGCTTGCTCGCGTTCCTGCCGTTACCCAGGAGAATGGCCGCGAGTTTTTTGGCGGGGAGGATGCGGAATGGCGGGGGCGTTTGTCCCACGGGTGAGGGGGAATCGTCGGTTAGGGCCGGCACGAGGTGGTGGGTCTGGACCCGGGCCGTGCGAGCAAAGGCAGCGAGAACCGAGGGGCTTCTGGGGGTGACTGTGATCTGTTCCGGATTTAGGTCCATGGCGGGTGTGTATGTTTTAATAGGGGTGGTCTCTGGCGCGGCAGGATGATGGTCGAGGACGTCCACCAGGGCCTTGCAGATGCGCTTGCCTAGATACAGGATGTCGTCCATGCTGAGGGGAGGGGGGGTGTCTGCTCCCCCCTGCAGAAGCCGCCTGGGTGCGGGGGTGAAGACAGGTGGTGGGCGGGCGTCTCGCCGGACTATGGCCTCGGCACGCTCGGCGTCGATGGCGGGTGGCTGGAACAGGCGGGCGAATGTGTAATCCCGGAACCGGTAGGCGACGCTGCGCCTGAGGGCGCCCGTCAGGCTGTATCCCAGCTCCAGGGCGTGCTCCACCCGCTCGTTGAGCTCCTCGAGGTCCGGACGCAGGGGCTCGCTGGTGTGGGCCCAGAGGGGGTGATCCGCGATGCCCCGGCTCTCCCTGAGGGCCGGCACCAGGAGGCGCCTTCTGAGGGTGGCCGTGTCGGCCGTGGCCAGGGCCCACCTGGCGGCGGCGTCCCGGCACACATCCTGGATGCCCTCCACGACGCTCTTTAGCGTCTGGAGGTCCGTGGAGTAGTGGCGGGGGGAGTATGAAACGCTCTTTTCCTTCACCGCTACCACCGCCTCCTCCTCCTCTTCCGTCGCCAGAGGGATCTGCACCCCCCCGGTCTCTGCGTCGTACAGGAGCGGGCGGGAGCACAGCCTCCAAGCTGCCCCCGTCAAGCGCGAGATGTCCTCCGAGAGGGTCTCACCCGAGACCAGAAAGCGGCGGGTGGCCAGGCCCAACGACTCCGCCGTCGTGCTGTATCTCAGGGTGAAGAGGAGTGAAAAGAGGGAGGTGGGCCAGGCAAGCGGTGGTGCTTCCGCCGCCCGCTCTGAAGCTGAGATAGTCTCGGAGATGATGCCTGAGACCTCTCGGACGGCGTCCATGATCCTAAGGACTGCGTCGTGGGACGACAGCCCCCAGGGGCCCCCGCCCTCTTCGTCTTCTGCACCCTCGGCTCCTGCGTCCCCGGCCTTGCCTTCCCCCTCTAAGTTGAGGGGGCGCAGTCCGACCGCCTGGGGGGACTCCCCAGGCATCGGAGGGGCCCCGTCATAGATCTCCCAGACGGTGGCGTATATGAGCTCGAGAGGACGGCGGGCCCGCGTCAGCTCGGGGGAAGGGAGGGCCAGGTCGCTGCCGAAGGAGACCAGCCAGCGCAGGGCGGCCAGAGAGCGGGTTTTGGGCAGCTCGTTGGAGAGGACCCGGCGAAGGGCGGGCCAGATTTGGAACTCGATGAAGGCGGCCGGGAAGAAGGGGCTGTGGACATAGGCCGGATCCGCGCGCGCCGTTTGGCCGGCCCTCAGGGACCGGCAGTATGCCTCGACGTCTGTCCGCGGGGCCGCCGCCACTGCCGCCGTCCACTGCCTTCTCCCCTGCTCGCCGGGGAGTAGGGGGGGCTTACAGGGGAGGGCCGGAGCCGGGGCCGGGGCCTGCCACAGGCGGCTGTAGCGGACCCATAGCAGAGACCTGAGGAGTTCGGATGAAAGGTCCCCCGCCACCTGCTCATACTCGGCCGCGGGAGGGGGGACGATGAAGATGCGCAGAGGGGTTACGGCGTCCCAAGGGTCCGCCGCCGCCCCCACACCCACAGCCGTCGCGGCGGGGGCGGCGGCGGGCGTAGAGGGGCCGCTGGTGCGCCGGGCTCGTCTGTCCACGGCCTCGGCCTCCGCCCGCAGGTAGGCCGCCCGGGCCACACGGGCGAAGCGGCTCGTGGGGCTCGCGGTGGGCAGCAGTCGGAAAAAGTGCAGGGCAAAGCCCGATAGACTCTCTAGGAGGGCGGCGGTGGCCTCGAGCCACCTCCACCGCGAGCGGGACACCCGGGGCACAGAGGCCAGCATCATGGCGTAGTCCCCCGCCACGGTCTCGTTGAGCCCGGCCGAGAGCAGAACCGTGGCCACCTGCTCGATGGCGGCTGGAGAGAAGGATGCCCGGCTCCCCGCCGCCTCCTGCACACGAGCGGCCAGGGCCTCCATCTCTGCCGCCATCCCGGCCAGGAAGGCCTCGATGACCGAGTCTGGGACGCCGTAAGTCTGGTCCCAGAGCAGGGCCTCGTACACATAGTCGTAAAAGAGGGCCCCTGAGGGCTCCAAAAGCCGGAGCCGGGCGGCGTCAAAGGCCAGGACGGGCACAGCCGCGACGGGGGGCGTTTGTCCCCCGCTGGCCTCCGCGTACACGCCCAGGATCTCTACCGCCCGCCGCCGGGCCAGGGGCAGCGAGGCCACCACGCTGGAAAGTGACTCGGGGCGGTGAAAGAGACCACCACCGCCGCTTTCTTCACCCTCTCCCCCGCCGGCCCCGCCCCCACTGTGCTCCACCAGCTCCACGGCCATGGCCTTGATGTCCGCGGCCGTGGGCTGACCCTGCCCTGCAGCCGCCCAGGGGTAGCGGTTGGTCTCCGCGTATACGGTGACCAGCCATCTCCCCAGCGTCGTTTTCGCCGCGTTAAAAGCGTAGAATGACAGCCCCTCCCGCGGGAAGGCGTCCCACCGGGCCAGATAAGTGTCGGCCACCAGCTCTTCCACGAAGGCAAAGGTGGCCGTTGGGCCAGAGACCGCGAGCACCTCCCCGCTGCCCTCTTCGATGATGCGCCGGTACGCGGCCGCCAGGGCCCGGGTCTCTGCGATGAGCCGAGAGCCGTCCAGCGGATCGTCGGTGGCCGGAGAGGCTGTCGTGGGGGGCAGTGAGGAGGCCAGCACGTCCAGGGCCGCCTCCAGATGGCCGAGGCCGAAGCTGCGCCTGGAAAAGGAGGCCGCCCGGAGTAGGTAGTAGGCGTGGTGGCGGAGGACCGCCGCCGGGTAAGCGTGGCCGCTCATGAGGGTGAGAGTATTTAAAAAATCGCGCACCAGCACCGGCTGGGCCAAATCCCCCAGTCCAAAGATCCCCAGCTCCAGAGGCATCAGCGCGCGCAGGCGGGCAGCGGGGTCGTCCCCAGACAGCAGCAACTGACGCGTCACGCGGGCGAGCCCCCCGTCCACCTCTGCCAGGGGCGGCTGGGCGTCTGCCCCTCCGCTACCGCCGCTGCTGTCACTCTCCATAGCGGACGCCATGAAGGTCCAGGGGTCCGTCGATCGCCGCCGTCTGCAACGCCGAATCGCGGGGCTGCTGCCCCCTCCGGCCCGGCGTCTAAATATTTCCCGGGGGTCCGAATTCACGCGGGACGTTCGTGGGCTGGTTGAGGAACACGCGCAGGCCTCCTCGCTGAGTGCGGCGGCCGTCTGGCGCGCAGGGCTGCTGGCCCCGGGGGAGGTGGCGGTCGCCGGGGGTGGCAGTGGAGGGGGGAGCTTCAGCTGGTCTGGGTGGCGGCCGCCAGTCTTTGGGGACTTTCTGATACACGCCAGCTCCTTCAACAACGCCGAGGCCACTGGAACGCCCCTTTTCCAATTCAAGCAGAGTGACCCGTTCTCGGGCGTCGACGCGGTATTCACTCCTCTCTCCCTGTTTATCCTAATGAATCACGGCCGGGGTGTAGCCGCCCGGGTCGAGGCAGGTGGGGGCCTGACGCGGATGGCCAACCTGCTGTACGACAGCCCCGCAACCCTGGCTGACCTGGTCCCGGACTTTGGGCGGCTGGTGGCCGACCGCCGCTTCCACAACTTCATCACCCCTGTGGGCCCCCTGGTGGAGAATATAAAGAGCACCTATCTGAATAAAATCACCACGGTGGTCCACGGGCCTGTGGTCAGCAAGGCCATCCCTCGCAGCACCGTCAAGGTGACGGTGCCCCAGGAGGCCTTTGTGGATCTGGACGCGTGGCTCTCCGGCGGCGCCGGGGGTGGCGGTGGAGGATGCTTCGTCGGGGGGCTGGGCCTGCAGCCGTGCCCCGCCGATGCGCGCCTCTATGTCGCTCTGACCTATGAGGAAGCCGGGCCGCGGTTTACGTTTTTCCAGTCGTCCCGCGGCCACTGTCAGATCATGAATATCTTAAGAATTTATTACTCACCATCCATCATGCACCGCTATGCTGTGGTCCAGCCCCTACATATAGAGGAGCTAACCTTCGGGGCGGTTGCCTGTCTGGGGACATTTAGTGCTACTGACGGTTGGAGGAGGTCTGCCTTCAATTACCGTGGCTCTAGCCTCCCCGTGGTGGAGATTGACAGCTTTTATTCCAACGTCTCTGACTGGGAGGTGATTCTCTAGACTTAACGGGAGGAAACAGGAGGAGGAGGGGGACAAGAGCACAAAAGTGGTTCAGTGGACACCCACCACACAGCATGGCAACGACCAGTCATGTCGAGCATGAGCTCCTCTCCAAATTGATTGATGAGTTAAAGGTCAAGGCCAACTCAGACCCCGAGGCTGATGTCCTGGCCGGGCGCCTGCTCCACCGCCTTAAGGCCGAGTCAGTTACACACACAGTAGCCGAATATCTGGAGGTCTTCTCTGACAAATTCTACGATGAGGAATTCTTCCAGATGCACCGGGATGAGCTGGAGACCCGAGTCTCTGCTTTCGCGCAGAGCCCGGCCTACGAGCGCATCGTCTCCAGCGGCTACCTGTCGGCCCTGCGCTACTATGACACCTATCTGTATGTGGGGCGCAGCGGGAAGCAGGAGAGTGTGCAGCACTTTTACATGCGGTTAGCCGGCTTCTGTGCCTCAACCACCTGCCTCTACGCGGGTCTCAGGGCAGCCCTGCAGCGGGCCAGGCCGGAGATTGAGAGTGACATGGAGGTGTTTGATTACTACTTTGAGCACCTAACCTCCCAGACGGTGTGCTGCTCCACGCCCTTTATGCGCTTTGCCGGGGTGGAAAACTCCACTCTGGCCAGCTGCATCCTCACCACCCCCGACCTCAGCTCCGAGTGGGACGTGACCCAGGCCCTCTATAGGCACCTGGGGCGCTACCTCTTTCAGCGAGCCGGGGTGGGTGTAGGGGTGACGGGGGCTGGCCAGGATGGGAAACACATCAGCCTCCTGATGAGGATGATCAACAGCCACGTGGAGTACCACAACTACGGCTGCAAGAGGCCGGTCAGTGTGGCGGCCTACATGGAGCCCTGGCACAGCCAGATTTTCAAGTTTTTGGAAACGAAGCTGCCGGAGAACCACGAGAGGTGCCCGGGCATCTTTACGGGGCTCTTTGTCCCCGAGCTCTTCTTCAAGCTTTTTAGGGACACGCCCTGGTCGGACTGGTACCTGTTTGACCCCAAGGACGCCGGGGACCTGGAGAGGCTCTACGGGGAGGAGTTTGAGCGCGAGTACTATCGGCTGGTGACAGCGGGCAAGTTTTGTGGGCGGGTCTCCATCAAGTCCCTGATGTTCTCTATCGTCAACTGCGCCGTCAAGGCCGGCAGCCCCTTCATCCTTTTGAAGGAGGCCTGCAACGCCCACTTTTGGCGCGACCTGCAGGGCGAGGCCATGAACGCCGCCAACCTGTGCGCCGAGGTGCTGCAGCCCTCGAGGAAGTCTGTGGCCACCTGCAATCTGGCCAACATCTGCCTCCCGCGCTGCCTGGTGAATGCGCCTCTGGCGGTGCGGGCACAGCGGGCCGACACGCAGGGGGATGAACTCCTGCTGGCCCTCCCTCGACTCTCAGTCACCCTACCTGGAGAGGGGGCAGTCGGTGATGGATTCTCGCTAGCCCGCCTCAGAGATGCCACCCAGTGTGCCACCTTTGTGGTGGCCTGCTCCATTCTTCAGGGATCCCCCACTTATGATTCCAGGGATATGGCCTCCATGGGCCTCGGGGTGCAGGGCCTGGCCGATGTCTTTGCGGACCTGGGCTGGCAGTACACTGACCCTCCCTCTCGCTCGTTAAACAAGGAAATATTCGAACATATGTACTTTACGGCCCTCTGCACCAGTAGTCTGATTGGACTTCACACCAGGAAGATTTTTCCGGGTTTCAAACAGAGCAAGTATGCTGGGGGGTGGTTTCACTGGCACGATTGGGCAGGAACAGACCTTTCTATTCCCAGGGAAATTTGGTCTCGCCTCTCTGAACGCATTGTGAGGGATGGGCTTTTCAATTCACAGTTTATCGCCCTGATGCCCACCTCAGGCTGTGCCCAGGTGACGGGCTGTTCGGACGCCTTCTACCCCTTCTATGCCAATGCGTCCACCAAGGTCACCAACAAGGAGGAGGCCCTTAGGCCAAACCGGTCTTTTTGGCGTCATGTGCGTCTGGATGACAGGGAAGCTTTGAATCTTGTCGGGGGCCGTGTCTCCTGCCTCCCGGAGGCTCTGCGGCAGCGCTACCTGCGTTTCCAAACGGCCTTTGATTACAACCAGGAGGACCTGATTCAGATGTCCCGGGACAGGGCCCCCTTTGTGGACCAGAGCCAATCTCACAGCCTGTTTTTGCGTGAGGAAGATGCCGCGCGGGCCAGCACGCTAGCCAACCTACTGGTGCGCAGCTACGAGCTGGGCCTGAAGACTATCATGTACTATTGTCGCATTGAGAAGGCCGCCGATCTGGGGGTGATGGAGTGTAAGGCCAGCGCGGCTCTGTCGGTGCCGCGGGAGGAACAGAATGAGCGGAGTCCCGCTGAGCAGATGCCGCCTCGTCCCATGGAACCGGCGCAGGTTGCGGGGCCGGTTGACATCATGAGCAAGGGCCCAGGGGAGGGACCAGGTGGGTGGTGTGTGCCCGGGGGATTGGAAGTGTGCTATAAGTACCGTCAGCTCTTCTCAGAGGATGATCTGTTGGAGACTGACGGTTTTACTGAACGAGCCTGTGAATCTTGCCAATAAACGTTTATTGCCATGTCCAAGTTGTTGTACGTGCGTGATCATGAGGGCTTTGCCTGCCTAACGGTCGAAACCCACCGCAACCGCTGGTTCGCGGCTCACATTGTCCTCACCAAGGACTGCGGGTGTCTCAAGCTACTCAATGAGAGGGACTTGGAGTTTTACAAGTTCCTCTTTACGTTCCTGGCCATGGCCGAGAAGCTTGTGAACTTTAACATTGATGAACTGGTCACCAGCTTCGAGAGCCACGACATTGATCACTACTACACCGAGCAGAAGGCCATGGAGAACGTCCACGGGGAGACTTATGCTAACATTTTAAACATGCTCTTTGATGGGGACAGGGCGGCGATGAACGCCTACGCAGAGGCCATCATGGCCGACGAGGCCCTGCAAGCCAAGATTTCCTGGCTCCGTGACAAGGTGGCGGCCGCCGTCACCCTGCCGGAGAAGATTCTTGTGTTCCTGCTGATTGAAGGCATCTTCTTCATTAGCTCCTTCTACAGCATAGCCCTGCTGCGGGTCCGGGGCCTAATGCCTGGCATCTGCCTGGCCAATAACTACATAAGTAGGGATGAGCTGCTCCACACCCGCGCTGCCTCCCTGTTATACAATAGCATGACAGCCAAGGCTGACCGACCAAGGGCCACCTGGATCCAGGAGCTGTTTCGCACTGCGGTGGAGGTAGAGACTGCCTTCATCGAGGCTCGTGGAGAGGGGGTTACCTTGGTGGATGTGCGAGCCATAAAGCAGTTTCTGGAGGCCACGGCCGATCGCATCCTGGGTGACATTGGTCAGGCTCCCTTGTATGGCACACCACCCCCCAAGGACTGCCCGCTCACCTACATGACTAGCATCAAGCAAACTAATTTCTTTGAGCAAGAGAGTTCCGATTACACCATGCTGGTGGTAGATGACCTTTGAGTCAGGGTGGCTACTTGCTCAGGTTTCTGGGCATAAATTCTCCTGCCTGCCTCTGCTCTGGTACGTTGGCTTCTGCTGCTGCTTGTGATCATGGAAACCACTCAGACTCTCCGCTTTAAGACCAAGGCCCTAGCCGTCCTGTCCAAGTGCTATGACCATGCCCAGACTCATCTCAAGGGAGGAGTGCTGCAGGTAAACCTTCTGTCTGTAAACTATGGAGGCCCCCGGCTGGCCGCCGTGGCCAACGCAGGCACGGCCGGGCTAATCAGCTTCGAGGTCTCCCCTGACGCTGTGGCCGAGTGGCAGAATCACCAGAGCCCAGAGGAGGCCCCGGCCGCCGTGTCATTTAGAAACCTTGCCTACGGGCGCACCTGTGTCCTGGGCAAGGAGCTGTTTGGCTCGGCTGTGGAGCAGGCTTCCCTGCAATTTTACAAGCGGCCACAAGGGGGTTCCCGGCCTGAATTTGTTAAGCTCACTATGGAATATGATGATAAGGTGTCCAAGAGCCACCACACCTGCGCCCTGATGCCCTATATGCCCCCGGCCAGCGACAGGCTGAGGAACGAGCAGATGATTGGGCAGGTGCTGTTGATGCCCAAGACGGCTTCCTCGTTGCAGAAGTGGGCACGCCAGCAAGGCTCAGGCGGCGTTAAGGTGACACTCAATCCGGATCTCTACGTCACCACGTATACTTCTGGGGAGGCCTGCCTCACCCTAGACTACAAGCCTCTGAGTGTGGGGCCATACGAGGCCTTCACTGGCCCTGTGGCCAAGGCTCAGGACGTGGGGGCCGTTGAGGCCCACGTTGTCTGCTCGGTAGCAGCGGACTCGCTGGCGGCGGCGCTTAGCCTCTGCCGCATTCCGGCCGTTAGCGTGCCAATCTTGAGGTTTTACAGGTCTGGCATCATAGCTGTGGTGGCCGGCCTGCTGACGTCAGCGGGGGACCTGCCGTTGGATCTTAGTGTTATTTTATTTAACCACGCCTCCGAAGAGGCGGCCGCCAGTACGGCCTCTGAGCCAGAAGATAAAAGTCCCCGGGTGCAACCACTGGGCACAGGACTCCAACAACGCCCCAGACATACGGTCAGTCCATCTCCTTCACCTCCGCCACCTCCTAGGACCCCTACTTGGGAGAGTCCGGCAAGGCCAGAGACACCCTCGCCTGCCATTCCCAGCCACTCCAGCAACACCGCACTGGAGAGGCCTCTGGCTGTTCAGCTCGCGAGGAAAAGGACATCGTCGGAGGCCAGGCAGAAGCAGAAGCACCCCAAGAAAGTGAAGCAGGCCTTTAACCCCCTCATTTAACACCATGTTCTCGTGCAAGCAGCACCTGTCCCTGGGGGCCTGTGTCTTCTGTCTCGGCCTCCTGGCCAGCACCCCCTTCATTTGGTGCTTTGTCTTTGCCAACCTGCTCTCTCTGGAGATCTTCTCACCGTGGCAGACACACGTGTACAGGCTTGGATTCCCGACGGCATGCCTAATGGCCGTCCTCTGGACGCTGGTACCCGCCAAGCACGCGGTGAGGGCCGTCACTCCAGCCATCATGCTGAATATTGCCAGCGCCTTGATCTTCTTCTCCCTCAGAGTCTACTCGACCAGCACGTGGGTTTCTGCCCCCTGTCTCTTTCTGGCCAACCTGCCTCTCTTATGCCTGTGGCCCCGGCTGGCCATCGAGATTGTTTACATCTGCCCGGCTATACACCAAAGGTTCTTTGAACTTGGGTTGCTCTTGGCCTGCACCATCTTTGCCCTGTCCGTGGTCTCCAGGGCCCTGGAGGTGTCGGCTGTCTTCATGTCTCCATTTTTCATCTTTCTGGCTTTGGGCTCTGGAAGCCTGGCCGGTGCTCGGCGTAACCAGATTTACACCTCGGGTCTCGAGCGGAGACGCAGCATTTTCTGCGCCCGGGGAGATCATTCGGTGGCATCCCTGAAGGAGACCCTCCATAAATGCCCGTGGGATCTGCTGGCCATCTCTGCCTTGACCGTTCTTGTCGTCTGTGTGATGATTGTGTTGCATGTGCACGCAGAGGTGTTCTTTGGACTCTCTAGATACCTGCCCCTCTTTCTCTGTGGGGCGATGGCCTCCGGGGGGCTGTACCTGGGCCATTCCAGCATCATTGCATGTGTCATGGCCACCCTCTGCACCCTGACATCTGTTGTGGTATATTTCCTCCATGAAACCCTTGGACCCCTGGGCAAGACCGTGCTGTTTATCTCAATCTTTGTCTATTACTTTAGCGGGGTAGCGGCCCTGAGCGCAGCTATGCGCTACAAGCTTAAGAAGTTTGTGAACGGACCCCTGGTCCATCTCCGTGTGGTATACATGTGCTGTTTTGTCTTTACTTTTTGTGAATATCTGTTGGTGACATTCATTAAATCCTAACGACCGGAGTCCTGTCTCTTTGTGTTCTTGGGGGACTTGAGTTAGCTGTCTTTCCTCTTATTACATTGGGCTAACGGGAGGAAATGAACCCAGGGGTGGCAGTGGATGGGGTCATTTATGGGCAAAACTCACAGGACATGTTTGGGGAGTTAGCATTGGCGTCGGGAAACACAGCTCTGGCAGTTATAACCGCACCAGCTAACAGGACATGTTTGGGGGAGTTGGCATTGGCGTCAGGAGACACGGCTCTGTCAGTTATCACCGTACCATGAGTGCCATGTGTGTCCAGTGCCTAATCACCGTTCCTCATTTTGTGTGCCTCCTCAAATGTTCCAGAAGTCGGCCACAGGGGAGGTGGCTGAATTAGGGCCTTTTCCCTCATTCCCCCATGAGACCCACGTGGCAGGCCTAGGGGCTACATTCGCCTCCCACGTTTCCCTTCGCGTGAGGCATCCGATATGACTGAATTTTCGCAGTCTCTTTTCCCTCTTCCCTTGTTATTCCCATAGAATTACAGTGAGGTTACACAGGTGGAGATTCAGTTTAACCATTTATTGATTTAATCCAGGAACAAAAAACAGTCCTAGTGACCCAGTGGCCGGAGAGAGAATGGCCCTGACAAGTCGGCTGCATGATGCACTTCGGCAGTCACGTGTGTGAGTCTCCACGGCCTCTGTCAAAAGGGAGCTTAGCGTGCCAGGGTTGTAATTCTTGATGTAGTGGCCCAGGAATTCAACTTCATCGTGTCTCCGTCTGCAGTTGGCGTTAATGTAGGCTGGGGCTACTGCCGCATATGCTGCCAAGAGACAGAGGGGCTGCTTCACATATGAGCTGCTCAGGGTCTCCACCACCTTGTTTTGACGGGCCGTGGCACAGGTGATGTAGAAGAGTTGCTTCACAAAGTTGTAGTCTCGCGTGTTAGGAAGGAAGCAGGGTGCCAGCTCTTTGAGCTTGGTCAGGATCACCTTGCTAAGACTCATGGCGCAGGCCAGGAGGATGTCTTCCGCGGGAGCTAGGGGCAGGTCGCCGTGGTAGGTGATCTCCTGGAGCCAAAAGATGGTCTCTTCTAGCATGGCCACCAGGGTGCAGAGCCCCGCGTTCTGGATCGCCTGCATGCGTGCATCCAGCCATGTGTCCTTGTTGGTTGACTTGGTGAAAAACTCACGTAGTGTCTTGTAGCTCCTGCGCAGCTCGTGTCTGGGTTGCACTTTCTGCCAGGCTCCAATCTCTGGATGGGCGGCCACCGCCAGCATCGACTGTAGGAACGGGTCTTGGATGGGCTCTAGGGTCAGAGAGGCCAGGGGGCTGGGCAAGGTGACAAATGTAATCTTGGAGACAGGCTTAACCAGACTCATGTCAAACCACGGTTTGTTGGGCAGGGGCCTCTGGCTGCGTTCTTGCCTCGCCTGCTTCCTTGTGCTCCTGCCGGCCCCTCGAGATTCTGACCGGGGACCTCTGGTTGCTCTGTTGCTTCGGGGAGCTCTTGGAGACCTCGGTGCTCTAGGCACCCTGGGGGCCCTTGGGGCTCTGGGCGCTCTTGCTCCCGGGGGCAGGTGTCGGCGCTTGCCATAACTTTCATCGGTGCAGCCATGGACCTCTCCGCGTCGCCTTTTGTGGCCTCTGGTGTAAGAGGAGTTGCCAGTCTCCTCCTTCTCGTCCTCGTCCCTGCACAGGGGTGAGCGATGCAGCGTGACCGTCTTGTCCTGTAGGTCCCACTTCTTTCTGGGAATCACAAACGATGCCGAGGTAGGGGTTATGACCACGCTGGAGGGCTGTGCAGGTATGGCGTGGGCCGGAGTTGGATCTTCATCCTCCTCCTCTGAGGATGAAATCTCTCCATCTGTGGAGTGTTCTTCGCTGCCGTCCATAGGGTCCATATCGCAGTCTGTGTTGGTGTCTGAGACCGCTTCGAGTTCCAGAATGTGGCTCTCTGCAGAGGGGAGACAAAAGGTGGAGACTGCCTTGAGCACCTCTATCTCAGGCACCGGATGCCCCCGGCTCCACGGCCCCGGCCCCTGGCCGGTGTAGCTTCTTACCTGCGGGATCCTCGTTGGAGGAAATGCTGCTAGTTCGGGAGAGTCTCTGAGAAGGAACCATCTTGTCTGTCTCTACGACGGGCTAGCTGGGATGTAGTGCTGTCTTGACTGGCCTCAGCCCTATTTATGATTCTGGAGGCGGGCACGCTGATGGAGAAATGGGCGGTCGGTTGATTGGCCCCACAGCGACCGGCGAAGCACTGACTCATGAAGGTGACCGTGATGGCCTGTGATGTGTAGTAGAGTACCAGAAACACCCTCACATTCTTGGAGCTGGCCCTGTGGGTATGCCTCAGGCACGCAAAGTTCCTGCCCCGGGCATGGCACACCTGAACTAAGTTTGGCCCGGTTTGCTCAAACGTGACATGGAGAAACTGGGGGAATTTGTCTTCTGGCACAGCTGTTGCCAGGGTGCTCATGAGCGAGGGCCAGATGCAGGAGCTGACCCAGGCGACGAGATCCAGGCCCAGATGTCCCTCTATCATGGCGCAGACATTCTCCACGGTGGGGGGCAGGGTCTCGCGGGTCCTCTGGATTAGATAGTCACGCCCATCATCCGCGATGTGGTAGCAGAAGGTTTTGGGGGCCGGCCAGCCCACGTGCAGTGAGTGATGTAAGAGGTTTTGAATGTTGAGGGCATTCTTAACATAGCTGTGCTTGTCTTCCTCTTCCGGATGACAGACAAAGAGGCGCAGCTGCCGGCTAAGACCACCGCCCCTGTCCACCTTGTAGGTATGCGGCAGCCGGATGCACCGCCCGGCGTGATACACGCCGCTGTCAAAAAGCGGGGCCCCAATCTCTTTGATCTTGTGACGCATGCGGCGCAGGCAGGCCGTTAGGCCCATGAGCTTCTGCAGCACAGACACAAACCCTTGTACTGCGCTTGTTCCCACAATAGCATGGCCTCTAGGTAGGGGTGTGATGACGCGAAAGCCCAGTTTTCCCGTGCATATGCAAAAGGGGAGCACATCTTCCATATTATCCGGGTCGGCGGGTGGACAAGCTGATTTGAAAAAATAGACTGGGTGGGCCCTGGACACTGGACCCAGGCGGCGCATGAGGCGCAGTACCTCACGCCGCACGGTCCGGCACAGGTCATAGATTTCCTCCAGCGACCAGGGGGGGCCCTTGATCTTTAGATCCAGGTCCAGGACCAGGTTGCAGACCGGAAGCCGGGGATTAAAGTATTCATGCCGGGAGACAAAGAGCTGCTCGCTCAGGCTGTTCTGTGAATAGTACACTGGGGTGTAGGAGAGGGCCCTGGTGAGACACGTGTCTGGGAGGCGGCAGTTGGTCGGGGTGGAGACGACCTCCGCCAGGTGGGACGAGAAGGGGTCAGCGGCTGTCATTACAAAGTAGTGCCTGTCTGCAAAATGGCAGAGGAAGACCGGTAGCCGCTGCACCCTTCGAAGGACGGTGGGTGGGAGGAATTGTTCCTTGGGATTCCACTGGCCCCGGCAGGTGGCCTGGCCGGCCAAGCATAGAAACCCTTGAAGCGTGGGGGGGTATGTGGGACCCTCATCCGCGTGCCAGCGCGCGAGCTCCACCAGCTCCCGGGCCACGTCCACACTGAGCCCGGCCCAGGCCCGCATGAGTCCGTCATCGGGGTCGGGGTCCCACGTGTATGGGGCCGGGGGCTCCATGCGGATTTTCAGCTGCTGGACACGCACATGCTCAGCCAGGTAAGTCTCCCGGGTGAAGTAGGTGCGCATGTGCTCCGCAAAGCCCCTGTCCAGGAGCGAGGGGAGCACGACGCCCCCCGAAGGCAGACACCCAATTTCTCCCACGCTCGTTAACTGAGAGTATCGCTTAAAGGTTCCCTCGTTGAAGCACTGTGCGTGGGCCAAATAGACGTAGCGCACGAGATCGGCCGAGGCCAGGGGAAGGCGCCCCCTGTAGGCGTCTATCGTCCTTGCCACAGTGCGGATCTCTCGCGAGTCCCGCCGCAGCTTCTCGTGTGCAAAGTGGGCAAAAGCCTCTGTCTGCTCCGCCCATGCCGAGGAGCCAAAGACCTCCCCCAGCTCGGCCAGGGACGTGACGGCGGCCAGGCTCTGACCAGACTCGGAAGTAAATAGCTCCGTGAGGTGCGCCAGGGTCTCAATCGTACAAGGAATGCCCCAAAAATAGTAAGCAGCCGTGACTAGCACGAACTGGGCCTCGTGGGAGCCAAAGGTGCTAATGAACCACCTGGCCGAGATGTTAACGCGGTAGATGCGGCGCAGACAGCCCACGATCTTGGGACGCAGCCACGCCACGCGGCCTCTGGCATCCCCCTGTGGCTGCTTCTTGGCGCTCAGTGTGAGCAGTTCCACGAGGGGCGTGAGCGAGCGCAGGGCCCCCGCGCGATCTAGGTAGGTGGATAGACGGTCCGCGGTGAGCGGCGTGAGGCCGCGCAGGAAGGGGAAGGCCTCCTCCGCCGGCAGGCGCAGCGTCAGAACCAGGCCGCAGCGGCTCTGTGAGGTCAGCCGCTTCTTGGGCAGGTGAAGCTGCAGTTCCACGAGAGAACCCGCCACGTGGTGGAGGGGCGAGGCGTTGTGGCACAAACAAAACAGGCGGAAGCCCTCGTCAGGCCGCGAGAGGATGGCATCCAGGATGGCCTCCGCAATGTCAGTGTTTGAGGCCACAAGGGCCTTGATGACGACGGGGGTGGACATTATTTAAGACCGGGAGGCCCCAACGGCGGGCTAAACAGAACGATGGCCTTCTATCTCCCAGACTGGTCGTGCTGCGGGCTCTGGCTCTTTGGCCGGCCCAGGAATAGATACAGCCAGCTCCCTGAGGAGCCGGAGACCTTTGAGTGCCCGGACCGCTGGCGAGCCGAGATAGATCTGGGCCTGCCCCCTGGTGTGCAGGTGGGAGATTTGCTAAGAAATGAGCAGACGATGGGCTCACTGAGACAGGTTTATTTGCTCGCCGTTCAAGCCAATAGCATCACGGATCACCTGAAGCGCTTTGACGCCGTCCGCGTCCCTGAGAGCTGTCGTGGGGTGGTGGAGGCCCAGGTGGCCAAGCTTGAGGCCGTGCGCTCAGTCATCTGGAATACCATGATCTCTCTGGCTGTAAGCGGCATCGAGATGGACGAGAATGGGCTCAAGGCCCTGCTGGACAAACAGGCTGGCGACAGCCTGGCCCTGATGGAGATGGAGAAGGTGGCCACGGCGCTCAAGATGGACGAGACCGGTGCCTGGGCGCAAGAGATCTCGGCCGTTGTCTCATCGGTGACCGCCCCCTCAGCCTCGGCCCCTTTCATCAACTCCGCCTTTGAGCCCGAGGTGCCCACCCCCGTCCTTGCACCGCCTCCCGTGGTGCGGCAGCCGGAGCACTCTGGGCCCACGGAGCTCGCGTTAACGTAGCAACCAGACTCCACACCAAATAAACATTTTATTGATAAAACAAGGGATATGAAGGTGTCATTGACCCGAGGATCCAAACCCCCTCCCCTGTCTCCCCTCGAGCGCCTCGCTCAGCCCACTATCACCCATGGCCAGGCCCGGCACCTCCTCGAAGGCGCAGCTGGCCCACCTAAAGAGAGATCTGGGGCCAAGGACCCCCGCGTCACTGTGGGGGCTGTAGAAGGAGGTGAGGTGGTGCTTGTGAAGGTAAACAAGCTGACAGAAGCGCCGGTACTTGTTAAGGAACACGGTCTGGTCACTAAAGTTGGTCAGGCTGACGTCCACCCCACCCCGGCGCCACCTGCAGGGCTTCACTAGAATACCCTGCATGGCCAGGCCCGACCTGCCAAAGATTGTCGGCCTGTGGTGAGGGATAGAAGGGGGGGGCACGGTGAGTGTCACTGAGACGGTCTGATGGGGGAAGAGGGCCAGGTCCTTTGGCAAAGAGACGTCCAGGCCCACGTCCCCGGGGTACTGGGGGTGGTTGATGGGACCCTTGTCCTCCTCCATCTGGGGGGTGGCATATCTGAAGGCAGCCAGGTGGATTTTGAGCTCCGATGGACGCAGCGTGGAGTTGTAGCGCCGCTGATTCTGGAGGATTAGCCGGAGTTCCCCCGTGTAGCCGGGATCGATGATGCCAACATGAGACGTGACCGGACGGGAGGTGCTGCCCCACAGCATGAGCCCATGACCCTCGGGTGGGCGGGCATAGAGGCCTAGGTCCACAGTTGTGGTCTTCATCGGGCGCAGCAGGATGGTGGTCTTGTTGACCAAGGTGAGCCGCCCTACACTAGCCTGCTGGAGCAACAGCTTGTCATTCTGGAAGGCGTAGCGTATGTGTGGACAGGCCTCCATGGTGATGATCTAACAGACAGGGACGGCGGCGCTATATATAAGAGCCCAAGACCCGGCTCTCTTTACTGCGAAATGGGGAAGGTCCTAAGAAAGCCGTTTGCAAAGGCTGTGCCACTGCTCTTCCTCGCCGCCACCTGGCTTCTGACCGGGGTGCTGCCGGCCGGCGCTTCCAGTCCCACAAACGCGGCGGCGGCTTCCCTGACTGAAGCCCAGGACCAGTTCTACTCCTACACATGTAATGCGGACACATTCTCGCCTTCTTTGACCAGCTTTGCCTCCATCTGGGCACTTCTGACGCTTGTCTTAGTCATTATAGCCTCAGCCATCTACCTGATGTACGTCTGCTTTAACAAGTTTGTGAACACGCTGCTGACGGATTAGATGGGGATATTTAAAAGGGGCAGCAATCTCGGCTGTCTGTACTTCTTCTCTGCTCGTTAAACCAATAGCATGTCAGCTCCACGCAAAGTCAGATTGCCTTCTGTTAAGGCTGTTGACATGAGCATGGAAGACATGGCCGCCCGCCTGGCTCGCCTGGAGTCTGAGAATAAGGCTCTGAAGCAACAGGTCCTCAGGGGGGGTGCCTGTGCCTCGTCTACCTCTGTTCCTTCTGCTCCAGTGCCTCCGCCTGAGCCGCTTACAGCTCGACAGCGAGAGGTAATGATTACGCAGGCCACGGGCCGTTTGGCGTCTCAGGCTATGAAGAAGATTGAAGACAAGGTGCGGAAATCAGTTGACGGTGTAACTACCCGCAATGAAATGGAAAATATATTGCAAAATCTGACCCTCCGCATTCAAGTATCTATGTTGGGTGCAAAAGGCCAACCCAGCCCTGGTGAGGGAACACGACCACGAGAATCAAACGACCCTAACGCCACCCGACGTGCCCGCTCCCGCTCCCGGGGACGTGAAGCAAAGAAAGTGCAAATTTCTGATTAATAAATCTTTATTGACTTTATACATAGGTCTCGGCGTCATCATATGGTGGGGTGGTGTAGGTATGGGATGTCGACAAGTTACGCCTGAAGGCGCAGTCCGCCATGACCAGCAGCAGCAGAAGGGTCAGCACAGCCAGAGATGCCCACTGCAGTACTAGCATGGAGAGGTTTGAGAATCTGGGCTGGGACGTTGGCGGGACAGGCACGGTGGCTTGGGCTGTGGTAACCGGTGGGCTCGTAAAAGTCCAGCGGGGCCGCAGTTTGCTAGAAGTGCTGGGAGGTAGATAGGTGGTCGCATTGTATCTCGGTCTTGGCGTAGTTGAATCATCGCCGTAATCTGTGGTGGGCTCTGTACTTGTCCGGGCTCCATGTCCTGTGGTGTGCTTTCCACCGGTGGTAGAATTGGCCTTTCCACCTGTTGAGGTGACCGTGGGAACCGCCGTCTTTTGGCCACTGGGGGCCTGGGGCGACGTTGCATTTTTGGGGGGCGTGCCTTTGGTGACATTAACCTCCCCCGGTTTTGTGGATGTGGAACTGTTTCCAGGGCCTGACGCTTGGCTGGTGGTGCCTGGGCGGGGCGCTGGCGAACTGGTGGACACATGATGTGTGCTGATAGAGGCTGGTGTCACCTGTGTTATATTTTCACCACCTGTTGGGTGAGCGGAGGTTAGTAAAGGCATATGTGACGTTGTCTCTGGGATTGAACTGGGTCTCAGTGACATGGAAGAGGTTGAACTTGAAGTTCTGTTATGTTGGCCTGTGGTAACATCACTGGTTGCATTTTTTGGTGGGCTGGTAACTACTGGGGTGGGACTTGTTCCTCCTAAGGTGTGGTTGGTGGCATTTGCCTGTGGACTTGTTTCTCCCACAGTAGGGCTGGTGGCATTTGGGGTTGGGGTAGTCACTGCTGGGGTGGGGCTGGTGGCATTTGGGGTTGGGGTAGTCACTGCTGAGGTGGGGCTTGTTTTTCCCAAGGTGGGGCTGGTGGCATTTGGGGTTGGGGTAGTCATTGCTGGGGTGGGGCTGGTGCCATTTGGGGTTGGGGTAGTCACTGCTGATGTGGGGCTGGTCATGTCGGGGGCCTTACTTTCTGTGCCGTTGTCCCGTGGAGATGGACTTGGTGTCACCGGTGATGCGCCTGACGTTGTGCCGGCTGGTGTTGGGCTGGTGACATCCGCTGTGGATACAGTGGGGCCTGTGCTTGCAGGTGCGGTGAGGTTGGTAGGCACGTGAGTAGAGCTGGGTAGACCTGTCGTTGTATTGGGATCAGCAAATCCAGTTGTATTCAAGGTAGGGGAGGTGGTGGTGCTCTCGGGTGCCTTGGAGAATATAACCTTGTGGGTTGTTGTGGTGGCATTGGTAGCCGTTCGTGTGATAATGAGTGTTTTGGGGGCCGTGCCAAGACCCGAGACAGTAATGTCAAATGTCCGATTGCTCGCAAATGCACCAGAAATATTTTCACAACCCGAAGGTGTCCCCGAGGTGAGAGTCCATTTGCACTTAAAGTCAGTTTCAGTGTTGTTTGGCCAGGCCCAAAAGGCAGTCACTGTAACATTTGGCGAGTTTGCGTCCTCAGAAGTGACCATTGGCACTGAATAGGTAGCATTGTCACCCACATATGTGATGTCTGTGGTGTTTGTCGGCATGTCCTGTGAAGCTGGAATCTCATCAGAGAACACAATGTTGGACTGAATGCAGTAATCTCCCCCGCTCGCCTTCGGTCCATTCCCAGAGTAAAACACGTACAGGATACTGTTATTGCCAAGAAATCGTGACACTGGACGTGGTGTCAGACGCAGGCTGTATGCATACCCTGTACCAGGTATTGGGGTGGCCACGGGACTCGTTGATGTGAGAATTCCGCCGCTGGGAACATGGCTCTCGTATCCACTGCAGGTGATGTTAAATTTGTTGTCTCCGGGCAGAACTTGTGAAATTTCGCCATCCTCCATAATACACTCAATATCTATCTCATTACCGAGCATTTGTGTTTTTACGCTGAAATTCGAGTCTTGAGCTGACGTTGGCAAACTTAAGGGTAACGTGACATCCAGCCCCTGTGCCCTCACTACTGCCGTTATATTGGTAGAATTACAGTTATCCCACTTTATGTATGGCACTGTTTCTGGTATCAGGTACACGGGGTTTTGCATTTCTGCATGGTGGCACCACATGGTTCCAAACACATCTTGAAAGTAGACATCTACAGATTCCAGGCTTACTTGTTGCTCCTCTCCGGTGGTGACGTTAATTGGAAGCTTCTTAGACCGCATAGTTAGAGCCAATTCTCCTGCACCAAGGAGCTCCAGTAGAAAGAGATTGGTGGCATTTTCTGAGCCACCAAATGCACCTCGAGGTTGGTAGACAGCCTTCGTATGGGGTGTCAGCTGGCCAAAGTCAAGATCAAGTTGATGCTTTTTGCCCCCGACATCGAAATTGATAGTTACATTGACATCTGCCGTACAAACATTGCATGTGGGGTAAAATGGGAATTCCGGAATCTCAACATTGAAAAAACCAGGATCTTCACCCGTGAGATGGATCAGGCTCTGGATGGTGTACTGACACACAAGCAAGGCTGCCTCCATTGTCTCGGCACCGATTTCTAGGCAGCATCCTCTTTAATAGGTACAAGGGGGGTGCGGTGTTGGTGAGTCACACTTTTGTTGCAGACAAAATGGACAAGGACAGGCCGGGTCCCCCGGCCCTGGATGACAACATGGAAGAAGAAGTCCCATCTACCTCGGTTGTGCAGGAACAGGTATCGGCGGGAGATTGGGAAAACGTCCTCATAGAGTTATCAGATAGCAGCTCAGAAAAGGAAGCAGAAGATGCCCACCTGGAGCCGGCCCAGAAGGGTACGAAGAGAAAGCGGGTCGATCATGATGCCGGTGGGTCAGCTCCAGCACGACCCATGCTCCCACCCCAGCCGGATCTCCCTGGGCGAGAAGCCATTCTCCGCAGGTTTCCACTAGATCTAAGAACACTTCTTCAAGCGATTGGAGCCGCGGCTACGGTGAGCATCCCTATGGCCTAGGTGTGTGATGTGTGTTTTTACCCATCACACAACAAGAAGGTAAGTAATTTGTTGCCGTTGGTTTCAGCGCATCGACACACGAGCCATAGACCAGTTTTTCGGATCCCAGATTTCAAATACCGAGATGTACATAATGTATGCCATGGCCATTCGACAGGCCATTAGAGATCGTCGGAGAAATCCAGCTTCTCGTAGAGATCAGGCCAAATGGAGACTGCAAACCCTGGCCGCCGGATGGCCTATGGGTTACCAGGCATACAGCAGCTGGATGTACAGCTACACCGATCACCAGACGACTCCCACATTCGTACATCTCCAGGCAACACTTGGGTGCACAGGTGGCCGTAGGTGTCACGTGACCTTTTCCGCCGGCACCTTTAAGCCGCCGCGATCTACCCCCGGGGATCGCCAGTGGTTGTATGTTCAGAGCTCCGTGGGTAACATTGTACAGAGCTGTAATCCCCGCTACAGTATTTTCTTTGACTATATGGCTATACACAGGAGCCTCACGAAAATCTGGGAGGAAATTTTAACACCTGACCAGCGTGTTTCATTTATGGAATTCCTAGGATTTTTGCAGAGAACGGATTTGTCCTATATCAAGAACTTTGTCAGCGATGCCCTGGGCACCACTAGTATCCAAACACCGTGGATCGATGACAATCCTAGCACGGAGACGGCACAGGCTTGGAATGCCGGCTTTCTCCGGGGTCGTGCGTATGGGCTAGACTTGCTTAGAACTGAAGGGGAACATGTCGAAGGTGCTACCGGTGAAACGCGGGAAGAAAGTGAGGACGCGGAGAGCGATGGAGATGATGAAGATCTTCCTTGTATAGTGTCCAGAGGTGGACCTAAGGTCAAACGACCCCCTATATTTATAAGACGTCTGCACAGGTTGTTGCTGATGAGAGCGGGCAAACGAACGGAACAGGGCAAGGAGGTACTGGAAAAGGCCCGTGGGAGCACTTATGGCACACCTAGGCCACCTGTTCCGAAACCAAGACCAGAGGTCCCACAAAGCGACGAGACAGCTACCAGTCACGGGTCGGCGCAAGTCCCAGAACCCCCAACCATCCACCTAGCAGCTCAGGGAATGGCATACACATTACATGAACAACACGGCATGGCCCCGTGTCCGGTAGCCCAGGCCCCACCTACGCCCTTGCCCCCTGTATCTCCAGGGGACCAACTCCCAGGTGTTTCTAGCGACGGGCGAGTGGCGTGTGCACCAGTACCCGCCCCGGCTGGGCCTATTGTCCGGCCCTGGGAGCCATCCCTGACACAGGCTGCGGGGCAGGCCTTTGCACCCGTTAGACCACAACACATGCCAGTAGAACCCGTCCCTGTCCCGACAGTGGCACTTGAGCGACCAGTTTACCCCAAGCCAGTTCGTCCGGCACCTCCTAAGTTTGCTATGCAGGGCCCCGGGGAAACTTCTGGCATTAGACGCGCGCGGGAGCGTTGGAGGCCCGCACCTTGGACGCCAAATCCACCCCGTTCTCCCAGTCAGATGTCCGTGCGTGACCGTCTGGCTCGTTTGCGTGCTGAGGCACAGGTCAAACAGGCTAGTGTTGAGGTGCAGCCCACCCAGTTGACCCAAGTATCCCCTCAGCAACCAATGGAGGGGCCGTTGGTACCAGAGCAGCAGATGTTCCCTGGTGCCCCCTTTAGCCAGGTTGCTGATGTGGTCCGGGCACCTGGGGTACCGGCGATGCAGCCACAGTACTTTGACCTCCCCTTAATTCAACCCATTAGCCAGGGGGCACCCGTGGCCCCGTTGAGGGCTAGTATGGGCCCGGTACCTCCGGTACCGGCAACACAGCCACAGTATTTTGACATCCCCTTAACTGAACCCATTAACCAGGGGGCATCCGCGGCCCATTTTCTCCCTCAGCAACCGATGGAGGGGCCGTTGGTACCCGAGCGGTGGATGTTCCCAGGTGCCGCCCTGAGCCAGAGTGTTAGGCCAGGGGTAGCGCAGTCACAATATTTTGACCTCCCCTTAACTCAACCCATTAACCATGGGGCACCCGCAGCCCATTTCCTCCATCAGCCGCCAATGGAGGGGCCGTGGGTACCCGAGCAGTGGATGTTCCAAGGTGCCCCCCCTAGCCAAGGCACTGACGTGGTCCAACATCAGCTGGATGCTTTGGGGTATGCACTCCATGGTCTTAACCATCCCGGGGTTCCCGTGTCTCCTGCCGTTAACCAATATCATCTCAGCCAGGCTGCCTTTGGGTTACCTATTGATGAGGATGAGAGTGGCGAGGGGTCCGATACCTCCGAGCCGTGTGAAGCTCTTGATTTGTCAATCCATGGCAGGCCCTGCCCTCAGGCCCCCGAGTGGCCTGTTCAAGAGGAGGGTGGCCAGGATGCCACCGAGGTTCTTGATTTGTCAATCCATGGCAGGCCCCGCCCTCGGACCCCCGAGTGGCCTGTTCAAGGGGAAGGTGGCCAAAATGTCACAGGCCCTGAAACTAGAAGGGTGGTGGTGTCAGCTGTTGTTCACATGTGTCAGGATGACGAGTTTCCGGATCTACAAGATCCTCCAGATGAGGCCTAAGCAAAGGTGTAGAAGTGTGTCCCCCTCCATTCCACCCACTGATAATACGCCCGACAATAAAGTTGATGATATTGAATTCCACACCTGCTTGTGTTTGTGATTTTATTTCATATTCCATGAGAGAGACCTCGCATATTTGCAGAAGGGTCACTGAAACATCTTATCTTAAAACAGTTACACCTGAATAATGAAGAAAGCGTGGCTCAGCAGAGCACAGCAAGCCGATGCCGGGGGGGCATCTGGCTCCGAGGACCCACCAGATTATGGAGATCAAGGTAATGTGACACAGGTGGAATCTGAGCCTATTTCACCTGAGATTGGCCCCTTTGAACTCTCTGCGGCCAGTGAGGATGATCCTCAATCTGGGCCAGTGGAAGAGAATTTAGATGCCGCTGCAAGAGAGGAAGAGGAACCTCATGAGCAGGAGCACAATGGTGGTGACGATCCCTTGGATGTCCATACTCGCCAGCCTAGATTTGTGGATGTGAACCCAACGCAGGCTCCAGTGATCCAACTAGTCCACGCTGTCTATGATTCCATGTTGGTAAGAGGCACCTAGAACATTTCCAGATGTTTCGCTTGGATTTTTTGGCCAGTCTTAATTAATTGTCATTGGTTTCAGCAATCGGACCTCCGGCCCCTAGGCAGTTTATTCCTTGAGCAAAACCTGAACATCGAAGAATTTATATGGATGTGCATGACCGTGCGTCACAGATGTCAGGCCATCAGAAAAAAACCATTACCAATTGTTAAGCAGAGGCGTTGGAAGCTCCTGTCATCTTGCAGATCCTGGCGTATGGGTTACCGCACGCATAACCTCAAAGTAAACAGTTTTGAGTCAGGGGGGGACAATGTCCACCCGGTCCTTGTGACTGCTACGCTAGGATGTGATGAGGGCACGCGGCATGCAACAACGTACAGTGCTGGCATTGTACAGATACCACGAATATCAGACCAAAACCAAAAGATCGAAACAGCCTTCCTGATGGCACGTCGTGCTAGGTCACTTTCGGCAGAAAGATATACTTTGTTCTTTGATTTAGTATCCTCCGGAAACACCCTGTATGCTATATGGATTGGGCTGGGCACGAAAAACCGAGTTTCATTTATTGAGTTTGTAGGATGGTTATGCAAGAAGGACCACACTCATATACGCGAATGGTTCCGCCAGTGCACCGGGAGACCCAAAGCAGCCAAGCCATGGTTAAGAGCGCATCCTGTCGCCATTCCTTATGATGATCCGTTAACAAACGAGGAGATTGATCTGGCCTATGCCCGTGGGCAGGCCATGAATATTGAGGCTCCTAGACTGCCAGATGATCCTATAATTGTTGAGGATGACGACGAAAGTGAGGAAATTGAAGCTGAAAGCGACGAGGAAGAAGACAAGAGTGGAATGGAATCTCTTAAAAATATACCGCAAACACTGCCGTACAATCCAACAGTATACGGCAGGCCCGCGGTGTTTGACCGAAAGTCAGATGCAAAATCAACCAAAAAATGCAGGGCCATATTAACTGACTTTAGTGTAATCAAGGCCATTGAAGAGGAACACAGAAAGAAGAAGGCAGCCAGAACAGAGCAGCCAAGAGCCACGCCTGAATCCCAGGCCCCCACAGTGGTCCTCCAGCGACCACCCACGCAGCAAGAGCCTGGCCCCGCCGGCCCACTGAGTGTCCAGGCTCGGCTGGAGCCATGGCAACCTTTGCCTGGGCCCCAAGTGACAACAGTTCTACTTCACGAAGAATCCATGCAGGGTGTCCAAGTACATGGTTCGATGCTAGACCTTCTTGAAAAAGACGATGAAGTCATGGAGCAGAGGGTTATGGCAACCCTACTGCCACCAGTACCACAACAGCCCCGGGCTGGCAGAAGAGGCCCTTGTGTCTTCACCGGTGACCTAGGCATAGAGAGTGATGAGCCCGCTTCGACAGAGCCGGGTCATGATCAGCTACTGCCTGCCCCAGGACCTGACCCTCTTGAAATCCAACCACTAACGTCCCCCAACACGTCTCAACTTAGCAGTTCGGCACCAAGCTGCGCACAAACTCCATGGCCGGTGGTTCAGCCAAGTCAGACTCCAGATGACCCAACGAAACAGTCCCGGCCACCGGAAACAGCTGCCCCACGCCAGTGGCCAATGCCACTGCGACCTATCCCTATGCGCCCCTTGCGGATGCAGCCAATCCCATTTAATCATCCAGTGGGACCCACTCCCCATCAGACACCTCAAGTGGAAATAACACCATATAAGCCCACTTGGGCTCAGATAGGGCACATTCCATATCAGCCTACACCAACGGGTCCTGCTACCATGCTGTTGCGCCAGTGGGCACCCGCCACCATGAAGACACCACCGAGAGCGCCCACTCCCATGTCACCACCTGAGGTGCCGCCCGTTCCCCGGCAGAGGCCTCGGGGGGCGCCCACTCCCACGCCACCTCCTCAGGTGCTGCCCACTCCCATGCAGCTGGCACTAAGGGCTCCTGCTGGTCAGCAGGGGCCGACAAAGCAAATTTTGCGCCAATTGTTAACGGGGGGCGTCAAGAAAGGGAGACCATCACTTAAGTTACAGGCCGCCCTTGAGCGTCAAGCCGCTGCGGGCTGGCAGCCTTCACCAGGGTCCGGCACCAGTGACAAGATTGTGCGGGCGCCTATTTTCTACCCACCCGTTTTGCAGCCCATACAGGTTATGGGGCAAGGGGGTTCCCCAACGGCCATGGCCGCCTCAGCGGTGACACAGGCACCCACGGAATATACCAGGGAAAGGAGGGGAGTGGGGCCTATGCCTCCCACCGATATTCCGCCGTCTAAACGAGCGAAGATCGAGGCCTATACAGAGCCCGAGATGCCGCACGGGGGGGGCTCGCACTCTCCCGTCGTTATCTTGGAGAATGTCAGCCGGGGGCAACAGCAGACTCTGGAGTGCGGAGGAACTGCTAAACAGGAAAGGGACATGTTGGGGCTGGGGGACATTGCAGTTTCTTCCCCTTCCTCTTCTGAAACATCGAACGATGAGTGATTTCGCCCATGTAACAAGAACTGGGATGAACCCTGGGGCAACAGACTGCGGGGAGGAGGGGGGCAGTGATAAGTCATGACAATTTTAGATGAGGTAGAAATTTTGCATATTTTCAGACCCACCATGGAATCATTTGAAGGACAGGGGGACTCTATACAGTCACCCGACAATGAGCGGGGAGATGATGTACAGACTACCGGTGAGCATGATCAGGACCCTGGGCCGGGGCCTCCATCCAGTGGGGCTTCTGAGGGATTGGTACCAGAAGAGTCAGACTCAAGAGATCAGCAACCTTGGGGGCAAAGCAGGGGTGATGAAAACAGAGGCTGGATGCAGCGCATCAGGCGAAGGCGGAGAAGACGGGCTGCCTTGTCCGGCCATCTTTTAGACACGGAAGACAATGTGCCGCCATGGTTGCCTCCACACGACATCACACCATATACCGCAAGGAATATCAGGGATGCCGCCTGCCGGGCTGTCAAGGTGAGTATGCATCTAACTGGGTTCATGGGGGCCATCTAAGGCCCACGTGTGACCCATGTTTCCATCAATTTTAGCAATCGCACCTGCAAGCGCTATCAAACCTGATACTCGATAGTGGGTTAGACACACAACACGTCTTGTGCTTCGTGATGGCAGCCAGGCAGCGTCTTCAGGACATTCGACGTGGACCCTTGGTTGCGGAGGGCGGTGTGGGTTGGCGACATTGGCTTCTGACATCTCCCAGCCAATCCTGGCCCATGGGATATCGTACAGCAACACTACGCACATTAACTCCCGTGCCTAACAGGGTTGGGGCTGACAGCATCATGTTAACTGCTACATTTGGATGCCACAATGCGGCACGAACTCTAAACACCTTCTCTGCCACCGTGTGGACACCACCCCATGCTGGACCAAGAGAGCAAGAAAGATACGCTCGGGAAGCCGAGGTACGCTTCCTTCGTGGTAAATGGCAGAGGCGGTACCGAAGAATCTATGATTTGATAGAACTGTGTGGCTCTCTGCACCACATCTGGCAAAACTTGCTCCAGACCGAGGAGAACCTTTTAGATTTCGTGCGTTTCATGGGTGTCATGTCCAGCTGCAATAATCCAGCTGTGAATTACTGGTTTCACAAGACAATCGGAAACTTTAAGCCATATTACCCGTGGAATGCACCACCTAATGAAAATCCATATCACGCGCGGAGAGGCATAAAAGACCATGTAATCCAGAACGCATTTCGAAAGGCACAACTACAGGGTTTATCAATGTTAGCAACGGGAGGTGAACCCACAGGTGATGCTACTAGTGAGACGAGCAGCGATGAGGACACCGGTAGACAGGGTTCGGACGTGGAGCTAGAGTCCTCGGACGATGAGCTGCCATATATCGATCCCAATATGGAGCCGGTTCAGCAGAGGCCCGTCATGTTTGTGAGCCGTGTGCCTGCAAAAAAACCGAGGAAACTGCCTTGGCCCACGCCCAAGACGCACCCAGTGAAACGCACAAATGTTAAGACCTCTGATAGATCTGATAAGGCAGAAGCACAAAGCACCCCTGAAAGGCCGGGCCCTTCCGAACAATCATCAGTGACCGTGGAGCCCGCCCACCCTACCCCGGTGGAGATGCCAATGGTGATTCTCCATCAACCACCTCCAGTGCCCAAACCGGTTCCAGTCAAGCCTACGCCACCGCCTTCCCGTAGGAGAAGGGGAGCGTGTGTTGTGTACGACGATGATGTCATAGAGGTGATTGATGTTGAAACCACCGAAGATTCATCGTCAGTGTCACAGCCAAATAAGCCACATCGGAAACATCAAGACGGCTTTCAACGTTCAGGCCGACGTCAAAAACGAGCCGCGCCTCCCACCGTGAGTCCTTCGGATACTGGGCCTCCTGCCGCGGGGCCTCCTGCCGCGGGGCCTCCTGCCGCGGGGCCTCCTGCCGCGGGGCCTCGTATAATGGCGCCTCCCGTCGTACGTATGTTTATGAGGGAGCGACAGCTCCCCCAGTCCACCGGCCGTAAACCTCAGTGCTTCTGGGAAATGCGGGCTGGTGGTGAAATTACACAAATGCAACAAGAACCAAGTTCACACCTGCAGTCCGCCACTCAGCCTACAACGCCTCGCCCATCATGGGCCCCATCAGTCTGTGCCCTCTCGGTGATGGATGCTGGTAAGGCCCAGCCCATACAAAGTTCACACTTGAGTTCCATGTCGCCCACACAGCCGATATCGCACGAAGAACAACCCCGGTATGAGGATCCTGACGCTCCTCTGGATTTAAGTTTACATCCAGACGTTGCTGCTCAACCAGCTCCCCAGGCTCCATACCAGGGATACCAGGAGCCGCCGGCCCCCCAGGCTCCATACCAGGGATACCAGGAGCTGCCGGCCCCCGGGCTCCAATCATCTTCATATCCAGGATATGCGGGTCCCTGGACCCCAAGATCTCAACATCCATGTTATAGGCACCCCTGGGCACCATGGTCTCAAGATCCCGTGCATGGGCACACCCAGGGTCCATGGGATCCAAGGGCACCACATCTCCCACCTCAGTGGGATGGATCTGCAGGACATGGCCAGGATCAGGTCTCCCAGTTCCCACATCTGCAATCGGAGACAGGCCCACCACGTCTTCAACTTTCATTGGTGCCACTGGTCTCATCCTCTGCACCATCATGGTCATCTCCCCAGCCCCGAGCCCCCATACGCCCCATTCCAACAAGATTCCCACCTCCCCCTATGCCGTTACAAGATAGCATGGCCGTGGGGTGCGACTCATCAGGTACAGCATGCCCAAGCATGCCCTTTGCCAGTGATTACAGTCAAGGTGCATTTACCCCACTGGACATTAATGCCACCACGCCAAAAAGGCCTCGAGTAGAAGAAAGTTCTCACGGACCCGCCCGGTGTTCCCAAGCTACTGCTGAAGCACAGGAGATTCTCAGTGACAATTCTGAGATCTCCGTGTTCTCAAAGGACGCGAAGCAGACTGACTACGATGCATCCACTGAAAGTGAGCTAGATTAAGGGGATCCAAGGTGACCCCTGTTAGCTATTTGATCTTTGACTGACACATAAACATGGTTTAAGGAATGAACACTCATGGTGTGAGACTGGAACTGTACTAAATTTGCTGACATATGTACAATGAGAGCCAAAAATTTGATAAACCTTAAAAGTCCCCCCATCTAATGATGTCCAGTTCCCTTCTCCCACCCTGTACACCCCGACCCAAAGGGACTCAATGGCATTCAGATTTCTAGTTACCACAGGTAGAATATCGGGCGTTGGCCCATAAAAATAAGTGCATGGATATAGCTCTGCACAGGCTTGGAAACACCCATTCCAGGTGTGCTTCTTTTTGGTGAAATAAAAACAGCATCCTTTATATGAAAATGTGTATTCTCTGGTGTTGCAGTATGTACAGTTAGCTTTGGTATAGTTTTGGGGTACCTGAAATGTGTGCAGGGTGGGTGTCCAATGTGGCAGTTTTACCTCTTTGTCCCCATACTCCTGCTCGGCCGTCTTGTTAAAGTTAACCGGCGGTGGAGGATCCACCGGCCAGACCTCTACATTTGGTTTGGGAACCCAGGTGATGGCCGCGGCTGCCACCCGCCCTCCTCCTCTTACCCTGGGTGGCAAAAAGTATGCCAGGAGTAGAACAATAACAAGTGCGATGGCGGTAAACAATGGCACCCTCACCTGCTTAAACGAAACCATGGCAACCACTTCAAAGAGAGCCAACAGGAAGATATTTATTAATATTCCATTAGTAAACGAGGCGTGAAGCAGGCGTGGTTTCAATAACGGGAGTTAGAAATTTAAGAGATCCTCGTGTAAAACATCTGGTGTCCGGGGGATAATGGAGTCAACATCCAGGCTTGGGCACATCTGCTTCAACAGGAGGCGCAGCCTGTCATTTTCAGATGATTTGGCAGAAGCCACCTGCGGACAAAAATCAGGCGTTTAGATGGGGCATTTTATGTTTGGGCCATTAGCCACCTGGGCATTCGTGTTACTGTATACTGACCTCACGGTAGTGCTGCAGCAGATGCTTAAACTTGGCCCGGCATTTTCTGGAAGCCACCCGATTCTTGTATCGCTTTATTTCTAGTTCAGAATCGCATTCCTCCAGCTGCGAGCAAGGGAATGCGTTACTACAAGTGGTGCCTAGTCAGTTGAAACAGGCCCCACCGTCCGCTGCCGCCCTCCTTGAGCCCCACCGTCCGCTGCCGCCCTCCTTGATCCCCTCCTTACCGATTCTGGCTGTAGTGGTTTCCTTGTACGTCGTGCCGGGGCAGCCGCTGGTGCAGGCTGTGGAGCACCAATGTCTGCTAGCTGTTGTTCTTGGTTAGCCCCGGGGCAAGCCAACACCACTGCTGCTGCTGGTTGAACAGTAGAATTGTCTCCAGGTTGAGGTGCTTCTCCCCCGGCTTGGTTAGTCAGTTGATTCTGGGTTATGTCTGAGACTGGGAACAGCTGAGGTGCTGCATAAGCTTGATAAGCATTCTCAGGAGCAGGCTGAGGGGCAGGAAACCACGACCCAGTTGGTGCGGCTGAAACATGATAGGCAGTGAGCTGGCCTTGTGGCAGAGGCTCTGGCAGCACCGGCCACAGCACACAAGGCAAAGGAGCTTGTGATGGCCCTCCCAGGTCCTGATAGACTCTGGTAGCTTGGTCAAAAGCTTGTACAAAAGGCACCTGGTATGGGTCAGGTGTAAATTTTACATCTTCAGAAGTCGAGTTTGGGTCCATCATCTTCAGCAAAGATAGCAAAGGTGGCCGGCAAGGTGCAATGTTTAGTGAGTTACCTGTCTAACATCTCCCCTTTAAAGCCAAGGCACCAGCCTCCTCTGTGATGTCATGGTTTGGGACGTGCTAAATTTAGGTGTGTCTCTGAGGCACATTAGCAATGCCTGTGGCTCATGCATAGTTTCCAAAAGAGGAGGAGGCAGTTTTCAGAAGTGTCTAAAATAAGCTGGTGTCAAAAATAGACAGCCCAGTTGAAATATGCATGGCATGCAGCAGACATTCATCATTTAGAAATGTATCCAAGATTTCATTAAGTTCTGGGGTCAGGGGGGAGTCCAGATTCAAATCCTCTGTCATGGACTCTAGTGTTGTGGTCAGTTCGTCCAAATGGCCACGAGGGGGCGGGTGGTTCAGGTCCATCTGTCCACATATGGCTGCTTCCTCCTTCTGGGGAATAACAGTGTCAGCCATCTCCCTTAGGGCCTTCACGGCCTGACTGGTTTCCTCATCAGGGTCCTCCAACAGATGACTTGCCTCGGGGGTTACTGCGGGGGCCGGGTCAAGTGGCTTGGGCACCGGGGCTGGCGTTAGGGATCCGACCGGTTCATGGACAGGTCCTGTGGGGGTGGGAGCCAAAGAGGCAGGCAGGGGCCGGTTGGCCCACGGGGATCCGGGTGGATGGAAGGGCCTGATCCTCTTTGGCTGACACACCTCTCGCCCCTCGAACACGTCAGATATGGCACTGCCCGCTTCCGGCTTTGGCAGGAACATACCTTCCCGGCTATCCCTGAGGCCCTTCTTCCTTTTAACGGGAGGAAGAAAGGTGGGCTTTGAGGGGTGGGGGAATATGGGTCTCTCATCGCTCTCTTGGTGGACCGCTGCTATCCAAGGCTGTTCAGGTTCCTCCGCGTTGGAAGGACATGGAGTTTGACCACGGTTGGGCCTGGATGTCCGGCGCGACTTTGGGGCCCGCAGGCGCGGGGCCTCGGCCCTGGCCTCTTCCCGCTCGCTCTGCTCGGTGTCACTGTTGCCCGAGTCACTGCTGCTGGAACTGCTGTCACCGCAGTCGGCGCTTTGGGCACCGGGCTTCAGGGGCATGGTCGGGCTCGGGAGACTTTCGAGTTCATCTGTAAAAGCATGAAACTGTCCGGACTCCGAGTAGCGGGCCTCGGTGTGAGAGGCACCCCCATCATTCCCCATGAGCTCCTCGTCCATCCTGTCGGCTCCGGACACGAGGATAGGAGTTTCCACTGCCTTGGACTTGGTTGACAGCAGGCACGCGGGAAGCACGCCGCTCACGTAGCTCCTCTGTCCGGCGTGGCTGGAGTAGGAGGCCCGGGGCAGTGTCTTAATCAGAGCCCTGACATCCTTAACATCGTCCGTCAGATGGCCTGTCTTGGACGAGACCATAGTCTGGAACATCTCCTCGAGGACGGGATAGGTGAACACCCACTTGCAAAAGGCCTTGAACTTGGAGCTTAGGAGGCCTTCCTTCTCCATCCTGTTCAGGTGTTCCACTACCTGCTTGCCGGAGGCCATGATGGCCGCGCGGTCCACGCCCAGCACCTTGCTGTAGGTGTAGGCCCGCACCCGACTGTGTTTTAGGAGCTTGTACATAGCGGTGCCTATGGTGGCAGGAATCATCACCCGGTTGCTGGGGGCCTGGATGAAGAATCTGTCAGTGACCACTATCAGGTGGTCTAACACGTAGCGCATCACTATAGGGCACGCGATGGAACATGCGTCGTTGCCGGCATTCTCAGCCCGTCTTCTTACCCTGTTGTTTCGGAGAATGGCCCAAAAATTGCAGATGTTGAGCGTGGCCATTAGCCCGCCCCATTCTCGCCCGTGGGCCTTGGCCTCATTTATAAATGCCTTGCATATTTTGTAGGATCTCAGAGTAATCTCCACACTCCCGGCTGTAAATTCCTTGTTGAGGACGTTGCAGTAGTCAGAGACCAGAGAGCCCAGCTGCTTTTTGATTTCAGGAGTTAGCCTCAGAAAGTCTTCCAAGCCATCCTTTTTAGGCCTCATGGCTAGTAGTAACAGAGGAAATGCCCGACCATTAAAATCTTTCCTCCATGAGCTTTACCTGAAACACTATCCCGAAGTGGGGGATGTGGTGCATCTACTGAACACCATCGGGGTCGACTGCGACCTCCCACCTAGCCACCCACTCCTGACAGCCCAGAGGGGGCTGTTCCTGGCAAGAGTCTTGCAGGCTGTACAGCAGCACAAGCTGCTGGAAGACACCATCGTCCCCAAGATCTTAAAGAAGCTGGCTTATTTCTTAGAGCTGCTAAGCTACTACTCCCCCAAGGATGAACAGCGTGACATCGCCGAGGTTCTTGACCACCTCAAGACGAATCGGGACCTGGGGCTGGACGACAGACTCTGGGCCCTGATTAGGAAACTGCGCCAAGACAGACACCATGCCTCTGTAAATGTCCTCATGCCAGGAAGCGACTACACAGCCGTGTCGCTGCAGTACTACGACGGCATCTCCATAGGTATGAGGAAGGTAATCGCGGATGTCTGCCGCAGTGGCTATGCCTCCATGCCCTCCATGACGGCCACGCACAACCTCTCCCACCAGCTCTTGATGGCGTCCGGGCCCAGTGAGGAACCGTGCGCCTGGCGCGGGTTCTTTAACCAGGTCCTCCTCTGGACTGTGGCCCTCTGCAAGTTTCGCAGATGTATTTACTATAACTACATTCAGGGATCTATAGCCACCATCTCCCAGCTTCTGCACCTCGAGATCAAGGCCCTCTGCAGCTGGATAATATCCCAGGATGGCATGCGCCTCTTTCAACACAGCAGGCCTCTCCTCACCCTCTGGGAGAGCGTGGCCGCAAATCAGGAGGTCACGGATGCCATTACCCTGCCTGACTGCGCTGAATACATAGACCTACTAAAGCACACAAAACATGTCTTAGAAAACTGTTCTGCCATGCAATACAAATAAATTTCTCTTACCTGCGTCTGTTTGTGTAGTGAGGTGTTGTGTCCTGTATGGTATTCTACTTTAAAAATGCCGGCTGACATGGATTACTGGTCTTTTATGAGCCATTGGCATGGGCGGGACAATCGCAATATAAAACCCTGACCATCACATGGGGCATTAGGCGACTCTGCATCAGCATCGCTTAAGTATGAGTGGGCAGCAGAGAGGCTCGGTTATTTTGGTTCCTGAACATCTGGCTGGGGCATTAACTAAGCTTATGAGCGATTTTATCACAGGACAAGATGTCACTCTTTCTGGAGGAAATATTGCAGTCAAAATTCGCGATGCTATAAACCAGACCCCCGGGGGTGGTGATGTAGCTATACTTTCTTCCCTGTTTGCTTTATGGAATGCCCTCCCAACATCTGGTAGACAATCCTCCAGGGACGATTTAATCCCAGCCGCCGTGCAGGCCTTAACCACGGCCCACAACTTATGTCTGGGTGTTATTCCAGGTGAGACCTCACACAAGGACACGCCCGAGTCATTGCTCCGGGCTATCGTGACGGGTCTCCAAAAATTGTGGGTGGATTCGTGCGGATGTCCAGAGTGCCTACAATGTCTTAAGGGATTGAAGGCAATTAAGCCCGGCCTTTATGAAATCCCTAGGATAATACCACACACTAAGCAGTGTAGTCCTGTCAATCTCCTGAACATGTTGGTCCACAAGCTTGTGGCTTTACGTGGTCATGTGCAGCTTGCATACGACGCCCGTGTCCTGACGCCTGACTTTCATGAAATCCCTGACCTCGATGACTCCGATGCTGTTTTCGCACGCACCTTATTGGCAGCCTTATTTCACCTCAATATGTTCTTTATTCTCAAAGATTACATAACACAAGACTCCATGAGCTTGAAGCAGGCCCTTGGTCATTGGATGTCTGCCACGGGCAACCCCCTGCCTGCAGCACCGGAGACCCTGCGAGACTACTTGGAATCTTTCCGAAATTCGGATAATCACTTTTATCTCCCAACGACAGGGCCTTTAAACACCTTCAAATTTCCCGAAGAGCTTCTGGGGCGCGTTGTTGTGATTGATTCCTCTTTGTGTGCCGCCAGTCACGTTCAGGACGTTATCACCCGTGGTGGTGGGGCGGGTGTTCCTCGTCCTAGGTTTTTGGCCCTGCCCCCGGCCCCATCCCGTGAGCCCCAGCAGACATGCTCTCAGTTAACGAGCAGAGGGAATGAAAGCTCACGGCGAAACTTGGGCCAGCCCGGGGGGACCTCCCCCGCTGTTCCCCCAGTTTGCCCCATCGTTTCCCTGGCAGCCTCCCGGGCCAAGCAAAACCGCGGGGGCACGGGATCCTTGCACTTAGCCCAGCCTGAGGGGACCTCCCCCGCCGTCTCCCCAGTATGCCCCATCGCTTCCCCAGCGGCCTCCAGGTCCAAGCAGCACCGCGGGGTCACTGGATCCTCACAGGCCGCACCCAGCTCTTCTTCCGTTGCCCCAGTAGCATCTCTGTCTGGTGACCTTGAAGAGGAAGAGGAGGGGTCCCGAGAATCCCCATCCCTACCGTCCAGCAAAAAGGGGGCCGAGGAATTTGAGGCCTGGCTTGAGGCTCAGGATGCAAATCTTGAGGATGTTCAGCGAGAGTTTTCCGGGCTGCGAGTAATTGGTGATGAGGACGAGGATGGTTCGGAGGATGGGGAATTTTCAGACCTGGATCTGTCTGACAGCGACCATGAAGGGGATGAGGGTGGGGGGGCTGTTGGAGGGGGCAGGAGTCTGCACTCCCTGTATTCACTGAGCGTCGTCTAATAAAGATGTCTATTGATCTCTTTTAGTGTGAATCATGTCTGACGAGGGGCCAGGTACAGGACCTGGAAATGGCCTAGGACAGAAGGAAGACTCATCTGGACCAGAAGGCTCCGGCGGCAGTGGACCTCAAAGAAGAGGGGGGGATAACCATGGACGAGGACGGGGAAGAGGACGAGGACGAGGAGGCGGAAGACCAGGAGCTCCGGGCGGCTCAGGATCAGGGCCAAGACATAGAGATGGTGTCCGGAGACCCCAAAAACGTCCAAGTTGCATTGGCTGCAAAGGGGCCCACGGTGGAACAGGAACAGGAGGGGCAGGAGGGGCAGGAGCCGGAGGGGCAGGAGGGGCAGGAGCAGGAGGGGCAGGAGGGGCAGGAGCAGGAGGGGCAGGAGGGGCAGGAGCCGGAGGGGCAGGAGGGGCAGGAGCCGGAG
>ERZ772942.65-NODE-65-length-38502-cov-10.080865_pt1 | contig 38502 bp, 31 predicted proteins | sample MGYA00511135_ERZ772942 | MGnify/ENA primary metagenome ERZ772942 (study PRJEB29015, sample SAMEA2738099) | human oral metagenome | biome: human oral; feature: human-associated habitat; material: saliva | place: China | collected 2265 ... | reverse complement strand
CACCAGCCACACCACCAGTCATCCGCAGGTGCGACGCAGAGCCGGCCTGCAGGGACTTGAACGTCGCCACCGCCACGGACTCCTGCCCGGCCAGACGCCCCGTGCACACCGTCTCCAGGTCATCGGCGCAGGAGTTCAGCTTGGTGCTGATGTTTGTCCACGTCGAGGCGGCCGCAGCCACCGCGTCACTGTCACCGGTGAGCTCGTTGAGCCACTTGTTCAGGCTCCCCAGGTGCTCAATGACCCACGCTACCCCGGCGGACATCGCCTCACCCAGAGGATCCATCGCAGCCGACACGGCGTCGGCGGTGGTGGCCGCCACCGCCAGGCCACCGGCGACCCAGCTCTTGGACTCAAACGCCTCCTTAAGATCAAGGCCATCCTCCAGCAGACGCGAGCCGGTCCAGATGTTCTCCGAGTCCTTTACCTCGGTGACAAGATCGTTACCCATCACCGATCACGCCCCCACCTGGTACGCACCGGAAGCAGCGTCAGCGTCGGCGCCCTCCAGGGCGGTGGCCGTGCCCCGCAGACCAGTGGCGCTGTTACGCAGCCCCTTCTCAGCCGAGACCATCATTGCGTCGGCCGCGGTCTTCACCAGTGTGTAGGCCGGCAGGAACAACGGCGAGCACATGAGACCAAAGGCGTTGTCCCCCAGCGCCGCACCCGAGGCGTCCCGGGCCTGAGCCACACCAGCAGCCACCGCATCCGTATCCCCAGCACCCGAACGCAACGTCCCACCATCAACCCGAATATCAGTCATGACAGATCTCTTCCTACCTTTTTTGACGTCAGTTCATTGACAACAGTCAGCACCGCACCAGCCCGCCCAGATCCTCCTGAGCAGGCGGTATCGGTCACCTGGAGCTACCTACCTGGGAACACCAGACCAGGAGGCGTCTCACGCCTATTGTTCCGCTCGGCCCGCTCGGCTCGTCGGGTCACTCCCACCTTCGGGCCGGCCATCTGCTCATAGGCCTCCAGCATCGTCCGGCCGAGTCCGGTGTCCACTCCAATGTGCCGGTCCACGATCGCCCGGATCCTGCTGGCGGCCTCACGCCGGCCAGTGTCAATGGCCTCCATGACCGCCTCGGAGAGCTGGCCAGGGTTCAACACCTGGCTCGCCGCCGTGAAGCGCACATCCCGCACGCGCCCAGCGGCGTCGACCACCACAGTGACCTCGCCGCCCTTGGACGTGCCCTCAACCTCCAGTGAGTCGGCCTGCTCGCGTACGCGCTCAGTGCCCTCGTTATTTCGCTGCGCCTGAGCCACCTGCTCAGCAATCTGGGACAGACGCTCCTCAACCAACCGATCAGACATGAAACCCACCCTAACCAGAACCCCGATGCAGGGACTTCCTCCCAACCTGTCAGGTTATTAACAGGGGGATAACTCCCCACCCGTCTCGACATCTTGGATCCGCATCTGGTAAGGGCCGGCAGGCATGGCTTCCACTCACATGGTCGGTGGCGTCCAGGCGAGCTGGAGCGTGCGTACACCGTCGCGGCTGATGAGCCGTGCCCGCCCGGCCGGACCGGGCTGCGGCTTCTGCCGCCCCAGCAGCGGCCCCTCATCAGGGTTGCCGGGGAGCATGATGCCCGGCGTGGACAGATCGCCGAGTGTCTGCATGATCGGCTCGTACATGGCGCGCATCGTTCCGCCGATGCGGCGCGTGAGCACCAGGTGGAGACCGATGTCCTGAGCCTGCGCCAGCAGGGGCTGCAGAGGTGCGAGCGGGTTGGACGTATTCGTCGCCACCAGGTCGTAGTCGTCCACGAGGAGATAGATCTCCGGCCCCCTCCACCAGGAGCGGTTGCGCAGCTGCTCGGCCGTGACATCGGGGCCGGGCAGACGCCCTTGAAGGTAACCCGTGAGGTCGTTGATCTCGGAGACGGCCGTATCGCGGACCGACAGGTACGCGAGCAGAAACTCCTCGGGAATCTCTCCCAGCAGGTTGCGGCGCAGGTCGATGGCGAGAATACGCACCTGGTCCGGCGTCTTGCCGCGAACCAGTTCGCGGGCCAGCGCCCGCAGGAAGGTGGTCTTCCCCTTCTTGGCGTCGCCCAGCACGATGAGGCTGGGGTCCTGCTGCATGGCGAGTGTGACCGGTTCCAGACGCGCCTCGTCGATACCGATGACAGGTCCGGCGTCGGCGGGAACCATGGCCTGAAGCTCGGTCAGGTCGATCTGGGTCGGCAGCAGCCGCAGCTTAGGACCAGGCGCGCCCTGCCAGGCGTTGGCGAGCTGCTGGCAGGCATGGTGGATCCCCTGTGCCAGGGTGGAGTCGTCGTGGTCTCCGTCGATGCGTGGCTGCGCCACAAGCATGTGGCGAGCCTGTCGATCCAGTCCGCGCCCCGGCCTGCCCTCGGGCACCTGACGGGCGATCTTCCGGTTGATCTCCGAATCGGCCGGGTCACCCAGGCGCAGCTCGATCCGGGTTCCGATGGCATCGCGGATCGCCGCCCGCAGGTCCATCCATCGGTTGGTGGACAGAACGAAGTGCACACCAAGCGCCAGTGCGCGCGGTGCCAGGTTCTGCACCTCCATGGAGATGTCCTCGAAATCGGTCTTGAGGGTGGCCCAGCCGTCGATGATGAGGAAGACGTCCCCGTACCCGTCGTCGACGCGCCCCGCAGCCCGCTCGCGCCGATAGGTCTGAATCGAGTCGATCCGGTTCGCCCTGAAGTACCGTTCGCGATCGTCGAGCAGCGAAGCGATCTCCGCCATGGTCCGAGCCACGATGTCGGGCTCGTCGCGCGTGGCCATCCCGGAGAGGTGGGGCAGGTCCAGCATTGTCGAGAAGGTCCCGCCGCCCAGGTCGATGACGTAGAACTGCACCTCGGCGGGTGTACGAGTCAGGGCCAGCGCCATGACCAGTGAGCGCAACGCCGTCGACTTTCCGGACAGGGGGCCGCCGACGACGGCGACGTGACCGCCGGCGCCCGACAGGTCCACGGTGAGCGTCTCTCGGCGCTGCTCCAGAGGCACGTCAGTGACGCCCAACGGCACCACGAGATCGCCTCGCGCCCGCCACGACGGCGAGGTCAGGCCCAGGTTGCGGTCGACCACCAGATCGGGCACAAGCGAGTCGAAGGTCTCGCTGATCTCCAGCGGCGGCAACCAGATCTGGTGAGCCGGGACTCCGTGGCCGGTCATCCGGTCCACTGCGATGTCCATGGTGGTGCTGTCGCTATAGGCCGCGTCCTGCGGGAAGGCCTCGGGCTCCGGCGCAGCGGGCTCCTCGGCCTCAATGACCATCTCCTCAGGAGCGATCTCCACCTCGACGTCCTGGGCGGTGAATGGAAGAACCTCGACGGCGCCTCGGGCCACGCCGGCCGCCTTGGCGGCTCCCGGTAGCTGCAACGCCCGCGAGGCGCGTCGAGCCGGGGGCTTGCCGGCGACGTAGGAGGCGCGGAAACGGGTCATCGTCTCGGTGTCGCTCTTGAGGTAGCCGCTTCCCGGCAGGGGAGGCAGGTGGTAGGCGTCGGGGGAGCCCAGAACCGTGCGGGACTCGCTGGCGGAGAAGGTGCGCAGGCCGATCCGGTAGGACAGGTGCGAGTCGAGGCCGCGCAGGCGGCCCTCCTCCAGTCGCTGAGAGGACAGGAGCAGATGCATCTGCAGCGATCGTCCCAGTCGTCCGATGGCCACGAAGGTGTCGATGAAGTCCGGCTTGGCGGACAGGAGCTCGGAGAACTCATCCAGGATGATGAACAGCGCCGGAAGCGGGTCACCGTTGTGCTTGCCCTTGACCCGATCCTGCTCGTAGTCCATGACGTTGGCGTAGTTCCCGGCGTCATGGAGCATCTGCTGACGACGGTTCATCTCACCGCGCAGCGCCTCGGCCATACGGTCGACGAGCCCCAGCTCGCTCTCAAGGTTGGAGATCATCGCCGAGACGTGCGGGAGGTCGGACATTCCGGCGAAGGTCGCACCGCCCTTGAAGTCGACCAGGACGAAGTTGAGCTGATCGGGCCCGTGAGTGAGCGCCAGTGCCAGCACGAGCGTGCGCAGCACCTCCGACTTACCCGAACCGGTGGCTCCCACGAGCAGACCGTGAGGTCCCATGCCGTTCTCTGCCGACTCCTTGATGTCGAGGACCACTGGCTCGCCCTCGGGAGTCACGGCGAAGGGCACGCTGAGACGCTCGGCGCCGGTGCGCTTGACCCACTGGGTGTCTGGGTTGAAGTCTCTCACGTCTCCCAGGCGCAGGAGCCGTAGCAGGTCCTCGGCGCGCTCGGGATCGGACGTTCCCACTGGCGCCGAGGAGGCGACGTCCTCCCCTGCCGCCTGGTAACGCGCCACCAGGCGACGGGCGACGGCCTCGGCGCCATTGATACTGAGGGCATCTGCCAGCGCCGGACTGGGATCCTGTCCTGCGAGCTCGATGTTCATGGGGACCGCTGTCTCGTCGAGAGAACCATTCAACGCGGAACCCGGTTGACCGCCGGAGGGACGCAGGACCAGGCGCAGGCGGTTCGGCAGCACCAGGGGCTGTTCGGCGCGCTCGGAGATGCTAATGACGGTCACGCCCTGAAGCCCATGGTCGGCCGTCATCGGGGAGCTGGGAGGGAGCGTGCCGCCGTCGACCAGGACGATGACATGAGGCAGAGGCGACTCTCCTGCAGCGGAGGAGAAGGTGCCCCGCGCACTGAGGTCCTCGGGGAGCTTGTCCGTGAGCTCGTCCAGCGAGTGCGCCATGAGCCGTGATGGCCCGACGGCGTCTGACACGGAGTCGGACCAGGCGTGGGGCGCCCACTTCACCCAGTCCCACTCGGGCCCCGCCTCCTGAGAGGTGAGAACGACCAACTGCACCAGACTGGGGGAGGTCAGCGCCAGGATGTGCGCGAGCATCGCCCGGACCTGGGCGCGAGCCTCGCTCAACGGGCCAACCACCTCGATGTGAGAGAAGGCGCTCAAGTCGATGCCGAAGGGAAGGGCGTCAACCTCGGTGTGGGTGGACACGAAACGGTGCATTGCTGACAGGCACACCGGGTCAGGAGTGTTGAGAGGGCCGACCTCCTCGGCCTCAATGGTTGCCGCCAGCGGCTGCGAGGAGCGGCCCACGCGGATGAGCAGGTGGTCCTGCCCCTGGCGCCGTTCCCACACCCTGGCCCCGTGCTGAACCAGGTACGGCAGCGCCTCCGGCTCGGGCAGATGACCGACAGCGGTGCGACGTTGGACCTTGGCCGCCTCCCGGACCTCGGAACGCACCTCGGAGATGTAACCGAGGTACTCGCGGCGCTGGTTCGTGACGTTGTTACGGTGCTGATGGATCTGGCGGTACACGTTGAGCACGACCATCGAGAGCATGGCCACAACCATCCCGCCGCTCATGAACAGCATGCGCGTGTTGTTGTTATTGGAGATGGCCATGAACACCATGACGCCCATCGAGCCCGTCAGCGGCAGCACCATCGTCAGCGAGCTGCTGGCATCCTGCGGTGTGATGGCGTTCGGTGGGGCCTTGAGCTCGATCGTCTCGGTCGACGCCTCGGAAGTGTCGATTGTCACGTTCTGCTCCTCGGTGTTCATGGGGCGGGGAGGGTGTGCTGTCCCTGGGCTGGAAGGGCAGGCGTCGTGAGAAGTAGCCGACCGAAGTGAAGCCCACCCAACTGGGTGCTGACGTCATAGTATCGATAGAGTCACGATTGTCTGCACCTCGGCGGACCCTCTCCCCAACCCCCGGAGTTCTGATCCTCGGATGAATGCGACCAGCATCCGTGTCACCCTCATCCATGAGGGCGAACGGCTCGATGTGGCGGCACGCGCAGGTGTGTCGGTTGGTGAGCTCATACCTCCGCCGAAGGCTCACCAACCCAGTGGGTTCCTCATCACAACGGCCGATGGAGCTGCGGTGGACGCCGAGGCGGCCGTGGGAACCGACGTTCTCGAGGGCGCTGTGCTTGTCACGACGCCGGCTCGAGCCGGTCTGCGGAGCCATGGCACGACGGACTCCGACCTCGAGAACGTTCTGCGCTCATCGGTCGGGGAGACGGCGGTCATCCTGGTAGCGGTTCTCTGTTTTTTCCTGGGAGGGCTGCCTCCATTGATCGGGCACGGCCGGCTGCTCCCGACCGCGTTGCAGATTGCGGGAGCTTGCCTTCTGGTGGTTCTTCTGGTCGCTGCGGCTTTCAGACCCTTCGGGCGAAGACCTGCAGTGCGCGAGGCGTTGGGGGCGCTGACTGTCCCTCTGGCAGGGGGAGCCGCGGGTGCCCTGCTTGCGCCCGTCTCCAGTCCGGACTCCCGGTTGCTGGTCGCGTTGCTCACGATGTGGGGAACGGGAGTTGCTGCTCTGGTGCTGTGGATCGTTCGCAAAGGCGTCGGTGAAGCGGTTTCTGCGGGTGCCTGGCTCTTCTTGGCCTCTGTCGGAACGATGGTTCCGGCTGCGGGGATCTCGCGTGTTCCCGTGCTGGTAGTGCTCGTGGCCGTGGGGGCCATCGGCGGGCTGTTGATCCCAGGCTTTGCTGTACGGGTCCCCAACCAGCAGCTGCTGGATATGACGCAGTTGCGAGTCATGGGACGTTCTGTACGTCAGCCTGAGGCGCCTGTCTCTCAGGATGTGTCTCCTCGCTTGGTATCGCAGTCCGTGGATCAGACGGCGGTGTCCTCAGTTGCTCTGGAGATCGCCTTCGGGAGCCTGGTGCTGCTCGGCCTGCCGACGACGATCCAGGCGGCGATGGCCGGCGGCGTGACGGGATGGGGGGCTCGGGTTGAGCTCGTGTGCGTCATGGTGCTTCTCCTTCTACGTCCTCGCACTGCGCACTCCCGGGTGCTGCGCCTGATGCCGCGGCTGGTTGTTGCCATGGCAGTGGTCCTGGTGCTGGTCCTGTTCTGGGTCGACGGCGGCAAAGGAGTCATGACGCGAACGTGGAGCGAGGTAGTCGCTTTCATAGTTTTCCTCACAACAGCGGGCACTTTCGCTATAGGGATGTTCCTCAGTACCGTTCGGTCGGCATGGTGGGGTCGGCTTGGTGACATCTTCCAGGCCCTCGCCGCCCTGGGGACTCTCCCAGCGGCCGTGATCGCAGCAGGACTGATCGACGTTATGAGGCAACTATGAGAATCACGCCAACACCCGTCGCGTCCGCGCCCAAGCGCGTGCTGGCTCGCCGCGACTGGCGCCCTCTCACCACCGGGGAGGCGGTGGTCGCCGTTGTCGTCGATTTCCTCCTGCTTGTCGTCGTCGTTCTCGTGCCTCTGCTGGCGCTCAACGTCAGGGCGCTGCCCTGGATCCTGCTCACTCAGGTGATCGCGGTGCAGAGCCTGGTTCTGGCGCGTTTCGGGAGAACGGCGGGACTGGCAACGGTGTCGGCCACGGTGGTGGTCCCGCAGCAGGGGGTCGCTCCGGGGATCGGACGAGCACTGGCGCGAGTTCTTCTCCCGATCCTTCTCCCGTTTCAGATTGGTCGCCGAACGTCGGCGGGTCAGCAGGACGAGGATCGGGAACGCCTCCTGGATCGTCTGACCGGGACCATGACTGTGACGCGTCGGCCCACGCCGAAGCAGGAGCGCCGACGCTCAGCGGTGCAGACTCGTTCAGAGCCGCGTCGCGTCAGGCGAGGCTCGAAGGACGGTGCGCCGTCGCCCGTGGTTCCTGAGGCCGCGACCAGACGGCGCATGAGAGACGGAGGGCGACGACCCTCCGCTGGATCAGTGGCCGCAGGCCCTCCCATGCTTCAGCCTCAGGCTCCAGCGGTGCGGGAACGTCCCTATCTGGCCGGCCCGGCTGCCGTCTCCGACTCAGGTGCTGGCCGGTCACGGTTTGCGCCGCCTGTCTCCTCTCCTGCAGCGCCTGTCTCTTCTCCTGCGCCGCCCGCAGCCCCCTCTCCGGCGGTGCCGATCCCGCCACCGGACTCGCCGCCCCCATCCTCTGTCCCCGCGGAGTCCGGTCCATCTCCGGCTACTCCGTCAGTGTTCGCAGCGCCTCCTGGGCCTCCTCCGACGTCGTCGATGCCTACCCGGCGTGTTTCCGCCACTCGGTCGGTCTCGTCCAACGCTCCGATCCCTCCGTCGGCTCCGGTTGAGGCGAGCGCCCCTCTGCCGCCGTCACTCCCACCACGGATTCATCCGGGGCGACGGCAGGTGCTGCCCCCCGTGCCCCCCGTCTCCCCCTCGGATGCGCCGGCATCACCTTCAGTCAGTGGAGCTCATTCCACCAGCCGAGGAGGGGCTCCGAGCGGCGCCTCGCCCGTCTCCGGAGGGGTGGCCGGTTCAGCGCAGGACCAGTCTCCGGTGGTGCCGCCCCTGGCTGCTGCTTCACCGGTGACGCCTCCGGGCCCTGGAAGACTGGATTCCTCTATCCCCTCTGGACCGATCTCGGTGCAGCCCGTTGCTCGCCGACCGGGGAGATCCGATGCTCAACGACGTCGTCCCAAGGTGTCCTGATGGCAAAGTCTTGACGTCGAGGGGCGTGTGAAGGCGCCCTGAAGCCGAGTTCTTTTCATACAGCACGAGAAGGTGCCCTGAGCCTCGAAGAAGGCTCAGGGCACCGAAGTCTGTCGGGGTGTGGAGAGATCAGGCGAAGGTGCCTGCTGCCTGGTGATCGGTCGTGTTGTAGTTCTCGGACGAGGTGTTCACGTGGGTGCCGAGCTGCTGGATCAGCTGCTGCCGGTCACACATCGCTGCGTTGCATTCGCTCATGGTTGCGGTGTACTGCAACTGTGCCTCACCGGACCAGCCGCTCTGTGTGGGACGCAACTCGGCATCCATAGCATCCAGGTCGGCCTGGGACTGGGCTGAGCCCTGGGCCATCGCAGCGGCAAGCGTGTCCAGTGATCCGTAGTTAACAAGCATGTCCGACATAATTATCTCCTGACAGTAAGAATTAGGTGTGGGTGCGAGGGGGTCAGGCAGGGAGGTTGTGGTAGCCGCCGGCGTTGGCGCCAACGCGCTGGGCACCGGCTGCGGACTCCGCTTCAGTGCTCTGGTACGCCTGGTCGGTTGACTTCAGAGCGTCGGAGAGCTTGGCCAGCGCCTGGTCGATCCGGCGGCCGTCCTCTGCGTACTGCTGAACGACCTGAGCGACGGCGGCCGCACCTTGGCCCTGCCAGCCGGACTGGGAATCGGCGGCTGCGGCCTGAACCCGCTGACTGATCGCGTTCTGCTCGGCGCGGTGCGTGTCCACGGTCTGGCTCGCCTTGGCAAGTACGCCACTCTCTGACTTTAGATTCTCGGCCATGAGGCTCCTCTTTCTCAGGACTGCTTGTGACAGCCGCTGCGGGTGAGCAGCGTTGACGGGGAACGGCCCTGTGACAAGGGCCTCGAATTGTTCAGATGCTGCTCTCTGGCTCGCCCAGACTAGCGTATGGCAACCGATCGCGGCATTAATTCACGTAATGTGATCGAGATCGGTGTGGGCAGTCTCGCCGCAGGAGTCTGCCCTGTTCCCCTAGGCTTGACACCCGATTCGTGATCTACGATGGAGTGTCTCTCGGCTGCGTCCGCAGTTGGTGTTGACCCGTCCTCGTCCCGCTCTCCAGGAGAATCGCCTTGCCTCCTCCCGCCTCGCGTGTCCGGCGCGGCTCCTCCCTCATGCCCGTTACCGTCGTCTACGAGCGCATCCCGACAGATGTCTCGTTGCCGGTCGACCTGCCGCTGGTTGAGGTGGTTCCGGCGCTGGCAGAGAGGCTTGAGGGGCTGGGGGAGGATGCCTCGACCTACGGCCTGTGTCTGACCACGCAGTCGGGTGCTGTTCTGGATGACTCCCTGTCGCTGGCGGATCAGCGAGTTGACGCGGGTGATGTTCTGACGCTCGACCTGCGCAGCACGGAGGCGGAGCACCGCTATGACGATCTCACTGAAGCGGTTGCGGCCGCCGTCGAACGACAGCAGGTCGCGTGGGAACCCAAGGACACGATGTCCTTGTCGGTCGGGGCGACATGCCTGCTCTTTGCTGCTGGAGGCGCACTTCTCCTGCGCCAGGGGTCTGGAGGGTGGGTAACACCGGCCTGTGCGGCGGTGGCCGCAGTGCTGCTGATCCTGGCATCACTGGCCATCAAGCAGATGAAGGGAAAAGGTGCCTGGGCGCTGGTCATGACGGCGGCGGCATTGGCCGGCGTGGCGCTTCATACTGGGATGCCGGGGCCGCCTACTGGAATGAGGATGGCTGCGGCGGGTGCTGCTGGCGTCACAGTGCTGAGCGCTTGCATCCCGATGCTGGACCGCGATCGTCCACTGGTTGCTGGCCCGGTGCTCGTGGGCGTCGCCATGATGGTGACTGGACTGGGAACTCAGGCGCTTGGCTATCAGCTGGCGCCGGTCCTGGCACTGGTGAGCGCGACCGCTGCAGGCGCCTCGCTGATGACCCCGTGGCTCGCGCTCGCCTCAGTTCCTGTGACCATCAGCCTGCCCGACCAGCCCGAGGGGTATCACCGTGCCGAGGACGAGGGGCCGATCAAGGCGGCGCTGACATCTCGCATCCTGAACATGCACGGACTAGTGCTGTCCGTGCGCATCGCCTGCTCAGTGATCGTGCTGGCCTCGGTCCCCTCTCTGGCCTCGGTCGGTTACGACGGTGTCGCTCTGGTCGCCGCAATCGCGGTCGCTGCGATGCTGAGCACGCGAGCGGTCCGGTCGCGCGCGGATGTGACAGCCGGAGTCGTGGGAGGCATGCTCATTCTGGCGACGCTCGTGCTCGTGATCGTTCTCAGTCGAGCCAACTTCATCATGCCGATGGCGGTGCTGGTCGGGGTCGTAGGCGTTGTGGTCCTCATTCTGAACGTCCTTGGGCCGAGCTACCGCCCGAGACTGGCGCGCGTCACTGACGTCATCGAGATCCTGGTCCTTCTCTTCATCGCGCCCCTGGCAGCCCTTGTTATTGGGGTACTGTGATGGCTTCCAATAAGGACATCCTCAATGCGCAGCGATTCAACCGGCAGCGCCTCGTCATGGCCTTCAGTGCGGGAACGCCTGAGGGGAGAGAGCTGGAGCCGCGCAATATGCTCCGGCCGGTGCTGGGCGGGATCGCGGTGGCACTCGTCATCCTGCTGGTTTCATTGGCCATGGGCCGGTTCACCTCTCCTCTGCCCAATGGCTGGCAGAACAACACGCTTGTGGTGGTCAAGGGCGAGGGGACGCGCTATGTCACCATCCGCGGACGTCTGCGTCCGATCACGAATGTCGCCAGTGCCCGGCTCCTGTCAGACCCCGGATCCTTCAAGCAGACCACGACGGGTGCGGACGCTCTTGACGGGATCGAGAGGGGCTCGCAGGTGGGGCTCGCCGACGCTCCTGAGTCGCTTCCCGCCGCCAAGTCACTGGTCTCTCGGGGATGGGCCGCGTGCTCCTCCACCTCAGGGGCGACGTCGACCTTCGTCGGTTCCTCGCCCTCAGGCATGGGGACAGTAGGACATGCGCTGGTCTCGGTGGATGGGAGTTACTACCTCATCGCCAATGGCAGTCGCCATCCGATTCCCTCTGAGAATCGTGACGCCATTCTTCTCGCCCTGGGACTGGACTCCGCCCCTGTCCTGAAGGTGGATGCCACTTGGATCAACCTCTTCTCCCAGGGCAGTACGATCAAGCCTTTCTCATTGTCGGACGCTGGTGCCCGAGTGAGCACCTTGTCCTCCTCGATCACCAATCCCACCGCCGGCTCACTGCTGGTGGTCTCTGACGGATCGGGGGCTCAGCGCCACTACCTGGTACGGGCTGACGGCCGAGTGGCTCGTCTCAACGAGGTCGAGCTTGCGATGTACCAGCTCGGTTCTCCCGGCGTCAGTGAGCAGCAGGTCAACGCCTCGGACCTGAGCCAGACCAGCACGTCGTCGTCGTCGGCACCCTCGGACTGGCCCGACACGCTGGGCAAGGGCGTCTCGGAGAATCAGAGCGCCTGTGCTGTCCTCCAGGTCAATGCCTCGGGTAAGGCGACCTCAACGATCAGCGCGAGCAATCAGATTGAGAAGGGAGGAGTGACGGTCAAGGGAGGAAGGGGAGCCCTGGTGCGGGCAACCTCGGGAGGTTCCGCCGGCCAGATCTTCCTGCTCACGGATGCAGGCCGCGTCTGGGCTCTGGGAGGCACCAGCGCAGACACGGTCAAGCAGCTTGGCTACTCCATGAGCAATGTCTCCGACATTCCCTCCCCGTGGATCTCCTTGTTCCCGTCGGGGCCGGAGCTGTCGAAAGCTGCCGTCTGGAAGGACGTGTCGGACAAGTGAAGCGCTCCCCTCGTCTCCTCGCAGTCTGTGCTCTCGCAATGGTCGCGCTGGTCACGTTCCCCATCATGGGGATGGCATCGTTCGCGAGTTCTGGTGCGGCCAGAGGAGTCGGTGCCGCAGCCGGCGGAACCATCCTGCCTCGTTTTCCGATGCCAGGTTACTCATCGTCACCGTCACCGACGCCGGAGCCCGCTCCAGCCCCCGCTCCTTCCGAAACCGCGGCGCCGGAGACTCCATCGCCGACGCCGTCGCCGACGCCGTCGCCAACACCGGAGCCGGAGCCGGAGCCGACGGTTGCCACCCAGCCCGTCCAGACCGGTCCTCCACCGATCAATGCTGATGTCGCTGACTGCCAGCATGGTCAGGGGTCACTGCTGAAGAGCGCCCCACCGGCGTTCAAGCAGATCGGTGTGGAGCACGCCTGGAGCGTGACAGAGGGGCAGGGCGTTGTGGTGGCAGTTGTCGACTCCGGCGTGGATGCGACCAACCCCCACCTTCACGGAGCGATGGCTCCGGGAATCGATCTCCTTGGCCAGGGAGACGGGCAGAGTGACGAGGACGGCCACGGAACGGCCGTGGCCGGGATGATCGCTGCCCGCCAGGTGGAGGGCTCCGGTGTCGTGGGGATCGCCAAGAGTGCCACCATCATGCCGGTTCGTGTCTATCAGGGGGTCTCCGAGGACCAGGTGAAGAGGGGCGTCGGCCCGACGCCCGCTCGTACCGCCCAGGGCATTCAGTGGGCGGCAGACAACGGCGCCAAGGTGATCGTCGTCGGCCACATGCTCACGCAGGATGAGCCCGAGGTCCAGGCCGCAGTGAACCATGCGACCGCGGCCGGGGCCATGGTGGTGGCCGGGGCTGGGGCCAAGGAGAACACGAGTCGCCCGAGCAGCGGTGCGACGGCGTCCACCGCGCCTCCCGCGACTGACGCGAACGGGGCCGAGCTGCGTTACCCGGCCGCCTACTCGAATGTCCTCGGAGTGACGAGCCTGGATGCCAGCGGCGGCGTCTCGAAGGAGGTGCTGCAGGGCTCTCACGTTGATGTGGCGGTTCCGGCTCAGGCCGTTCCCACCACGTTCTTCGATGAGGGGGACTGTCTGGTCTCCCAGAGCCGCCCCTCGCCCTCGTTGGCGGCTGGGTACGCGGCAGGTGTGGCCGCCCTCGTAGTGGCGGCGCACCCGGGGGAGACGCCTGCGGACTGGAAGTACCGGTTGACGGTGACGGCGATCCGACCGGAGCCGGCGAAGTTCAACCCAGCCACCGGTTGGGGACTGATAGCGCCTTATGCGGCTTTGAACTTCGTTAATGACGGCACGGCGGTGGGACCGGAGAACCCGCGCGGCGCCCACCCGGTGCCGACGCCGTCGCCGAACGCGCTGAGACCGATCGTTCCTGATCCGGCGCCCGGGCGCCGGGCACGGATAGCGGGGGCCACGGGCGCCGTGGGGATGGTGGTCCTGGCCCTGGGGCTCGTAGCCAGCAGGGTTCGGGGGCGAAAACAACCCTTGGGTTGAGTGTCGAGGGGGAGAAGGTTCTGGAGCCTCAGGCGCCGCCGCCGCTTCCGAAGAACAACCCCGTCGAGTGGGACAAGGATCGGCGGGCCCATCAGGCCCTGGTTGACAACTACAACACCAAGAGGGCGCTGTACGACTCACTGGCCAGTGAGGCCAGTGATGTTCGTACCAGAGAGACCGAGACGCGTCAGGCCTTTGCGGACGCGTGCTCCGCGGTCATTGGCATTCCGGTGTGGAAGGAGCTCAGGGGTGCTCTCTTCCCGGATTTGTCGGCGGGCGGTGATGTCGCGGCGGGTAAGGCGGCGATCTGGGCGAATTCCGTGGCACAGAGCACTGCGACTCTGGCTGAGGGTGCGGGCCTCAAGGCGACTGATGCCGTGGTTAAGCACCCCATGCGGGGCAAGCCCGACAAGTGGGTGACGTCCCATGACCCCAGGAGGGGTACGCCCAAGGGTGTGAAGCCCTACATGGTGCGAAATGATCGCCACCTCAGTAACTGGGAGGTCCCCAAGGGTAAGAGTGGCGGTTGGGGAGGCGAGACTGTCGCTGCTGTGGAAGGCAGCGCCGTACCTGGACAAGGTCAGCAAGGGGTTCGTGGCGGTCGACGTTGCTGTCAGCGGTTACGAGCAGTGGGAGAAGGACTCCCACAACCCCTCCCTCCCTGAGCGAGGGCAAGAAGGTTGCGCGTGCAGCAACGACTGGAGCCGCTGCGGCAGTTGGTGGAGCGGCTGGGGCGAAGGCCGGCGCAGCCATCGGAGCGACGATTGGTGTGGCCGGCGGCCCCATTGGAGTCGCTGTTGGAGGAGTCGTCGGAGGTATCGTCGGAGGAGTGTCGGGTTCCTGGGCCGGAAAGACAATTGCCAACGCATTCAACAATACAGTTCTTAAATGACGATCGCTCAGGCTTTAGAATTGACTACTTCTGAGTTGGTGGCAGGCGTTACGGCTGCGGTTGTCGGTGGTGTGACGTTGGTGAACTGGTGTTTGTCATGTTCTCTGATAGTTGGTACGGCGACTTCCAACGGGATCTCTCAAAAGTTTGGTTCAACCTCGGACGTAACACAGGGTCGCTAATAACTCCTGCTAGCGGAATAATGATGCTGTCCGGTAGTGGCTTCTTATTCTTGGCCGAAGGAGGAGTTGAAAGCGCTTGGTTGCTAACCTGCTCGGGTGTGATATTTATATTGAGTATGGTTTTCGTCGTGCTGGGTCTGTTTCCGTTTCGGTTGCCGGGGTGGATGTATCCGGAATGGCAGTTGGCGAGGCGTCGTCGTCGGGCGGAGGAGGCTGCACGGGCTGCTGGAGTGGTTGAGCGAGTGGGCTCCGGGAGTGAGGTCTCCTTGTCAGCCGGGTCTGAAGCGCAGTTCAAGAGCCGAAGGCTTCAGTCCCAAGGACTTTTTACAGAAACTACTTGGACGTGTGTGCTAGGCATGGTGGTGAATTGCTGGGGCGTGCGAGCCGCAGTGAGTGACGGTCAGGGAGGCGGGACGGATGAGTGAGTCGGTACGTGTTCAGCTGGCGCCGGGGTGGCGGTCGGTGGCAGCGGATGAGCTGCCTGCGGGGTTGTTGCGGGGTACTGAGGACACGGTGCGTTATATCGCGGCGGCTGTGCCGCAGACCCGTGCTTATGCGCCGAACCTGGTGGTGGTGCGCACGCCGTTGGGTGCGGATGAGGATCCTGGGGCGGTGCTGGTGGGCTCGGGTCGGGCGATTGTGGATGCGATTGCTGGTGTGCGGATGATTGATGAGTGTCCGGCTGAGCGTCTGCGTGAAGGCGGTCGGCTGCGCAGCGGCGTCTATATCCTCGATGAGACGGCTCTGACGTTTATGCAGCTGGCCTGGATCCAGGAGACCCTCAGTGAGGGGGCCTGCTTGTGGACGGCGACCTTTACCTGTGCCACGCGTGAGTTCGGTGCCCACTTCGGTCACATGTATGAGATGAGCCGGTCTTTGGAGGTTGTGGCATGAGCTCTTTTGACGCTGAGCGTGGTGTGATGGTCCTGGAGCCGGAGCAGTGGGACGTCCTTCAGAGGATGGTGACCGGTCCTGTTGCCCAGCGTGCGGACTACGCTGAAGGGGTCCTGGTGGGTCTGGAGGAGATCGGCGTCATCGATCCCTATGGGTCGACGTTGGCGGCCTCGGGGGTCCTGGCCGGTCTGATGGCGGCTGATGCGCGTTACAGCCTGCGGCGGATGGATCCTAAGGATGTGGTGCCGGTGCGGGACGTTGTCTTCTGGTTGAGCTCGCCGCGGTGCACCGTTGAGCGCTACGACACTGATGGTGTCCACGTCTACGGCTGTGATGACGTCGAGGTGCCGCATATCGCTCTGGCCAACGACAATCTCTATCCCCGTCCCATGGTTGATGACGGTCCTGATGATATCTATGACACGCTGGCTGCTGCGGTGCGTCTGGCGGATGTCCGGGCCGCTGAGGCCAACATGGATGCTATCGGCTATGGCGGGCCGAGGGCCTCTCAGTTCGTGCGGGACGCTCGTGACGGGCGGTGGACGATCGTGCTTCACGGTCGGGAGGACCGGGACCGGGATGAGGGGTTCGTCCTGACTGATCAGCTGATGACCCTGGGGGTGAGCACCATGGTCTACGTCATCGAGGAGGACGACTCTCCCGTTGGTGACCCCAACGGCCCCAGCCGGGGCATCCCCCTGATCCCCGTGTCCGCCACCGAGGTATGGGGACACCTATCATCCTGGATGTGGGCCACGAGCTGATATAGGGCGGCTGAACCACGCGATGGTGCTGCGATGCCCCACTGCGGCTGCAGATCCGATGAGGATCGCCCCGACGACGAGGATCGCCAGGAACTCCGGCCCCGTGTGAAAAGGCCAGTGAGCGTATGTGTTTTGAGTGCTGACACCGTAGACAGCAATTATCGCAAGGTTGTAGGCGGTCAGGAGTGATGTAGTCGCAACGGCGATGATCATGAACGCATACCGGTGCGGTGTCTTAGCCCCTATGAACAGGCACCCCAGTGACAGGGAGATGAAGATGAACGTGACGACCAGGCCTGGAGTCAGGGACAGTCCTAGGCCTCCGGAATTCAACCAGATGAGCCAGATCCCTGTCGAGTACTCAGAGATGCTGATACCACTGGCTCGCGCCACGAAACCGTACCAAGCCAGCTCAATGATGTGAAGCACGCCGATGACAAGAACGAACTGGCAGGATGCGAAGCTGAGTGTGACTGGTGCTGTCCGGGAAGGAGAGAGGCGCTTATTGAGGAGTGTCGCAAGAACTGCCCCTACCGTGCTTGTCAACAGCATGAATATTGTCAGGACGGCGAATACCTCGTGGCTGTACATCTTCTGGGTGCCTGATGTCAGTGTTATCGTCTCTAGGGTAAACCATATCGACATGGCGGCCATACTCGAGTCTGCTTGATTCCTGAAGAGATTGCGCATGGCTAGGAGGAGCCACCAGACTGGAGGAAAGGTCGACACGTAGTTCAGTATCATCGGCAGAATCACCAACCAGTTGGGGTTGGTTCTGACGATCTGCCAGAAGAAAAAGAAGTGTATGGTCTGTAAAACGCATGTAGTCAGAATCAGCACCAACGTTGCCAGCTTCTCTCCGCGCCATGGGATCGATACTCCAGCGCCTGCGGGGGTGCCGACCATCGTTCCGGCAGCAGGATGAAGAAGCGGAGTGGAAGGTACCGCATGGTTTGGCGTGATAGCCGCTTCGGTCAGGCACTCCGGGTGGAAAACTGAGTAAGGCTGGTATGTCGGACATTGTGGTGCTTCGGCCGGGTTGGCGAGGTGCTGCGATGCCGAAACCTGTGCGGGTGGAGGTGAAAGGTGCTGCTCCGACGACGGCGGAGCTCCCGGGGCGACCTGCATTGACTGGGTAGGAATTGCGAGCTGGCGGGGTCGGTAGGGGGCAGTACTGCCCTCGTGGGGATCGAATGGCTGCCGCATAGTGGCATTGTGCTTGATGTGCTTACACCTGTCTATTGTCGGACCGCACCTGTGTGCATCCCAGTGGTACTGAGGGCGGGTGGGGGCCCGGCGCCATCGGCCATAGGTGGCTGCTAGCGACGATACTGACGGAAGCGGCTCTGCGTGCCCGGCGTGCCAAGGCTGCTCGAAACATAAGAGCCGTGCGGGCCGCTGGTGGAGCGCGCCGTGGCGGCACCGCGACATGCTGCGAGCAGAGGTGCCCCGATGAGGGCGGCTCCGACGATGATGACGGTCAGCACCTCCACGGGAGCGTCGGAGGGTGTGTAGGCATGTTCGCCGCTCTTGGGAAGCCCATAGACCGCAACAACGAGGAGGTTGTGGAGGGTTAGGAGGCAGCCGGCGCTCATCGATGTGGTAAAAAATGCTTTGCTGCGAGGTGATCGCATTCCCAGGAAGAGGCTGGCGGCTGCTAGGGAGGTGATCGCGACGGTAACAAGTAGTCCTGGCGCTAGAGAGATGCCGGCCCCTTCTGAGTCAGACCATATGAGCCACGCATTGGATGTGTACTGGCTGATGCTTTTGCCATGCGCTATTGACGTTCCTGCTACTAGTGTGAGTTCTGCCAGGCGAAATACATTGTTGAGGAGTATAAACTGACAGGCGCCCAAGGCTAAGGTGGTGGTCCATAGCTGTGGGGTTTTCAGGCGCTGGTTGATCCGGGCGTTGAGAATGCTGCAGACAGTGCTAACGATGAATAATAGGGTGATGCAGATGCTCTGCAAGCCGCTGTAAGAACTGTTCTGGGTTCCGCTTGTTGCGGTGAGCGTTCCTACGCCGAACCACAATGACAGTCCGACCATCTCGGAGACTGGCTGATTGCGGACCAGGTGGCGCAATCCGAAGTAGTGAGCCCATATTGCCGGCGTGACCGCGAGGAACATCGCGGTGATAAACAAGACGTCCACCCATCCGCTATTCGTTTTGAGGGTGAGGACGAAGGTTATGTAAATGACGAACTCGAGGGCGCAGGCAACGAGCATCATGATGAGTGCCGCGGCCTTCTCGCCGCGCCATGGTACGTAATTTCCTATACCGATGCTCTGTGGCGAGGTCGTCTGCGTGCCTGGGTGGCCCAGAGCTGGGATCTGGCCTCCGGCGGAGTAGCCCGGCGCCGTCACCGCTCCGCTCAGGTAAGCAGCCCCAGAGCTCTCATACCCCTGCTGGTACGGCTGGTATTGAGGTATCGCTGTTGGGCCGGCCAGATATTGTGGTGCGGGGGCCTGTGCGGGCGGATACGGCTGGCCTGGGATAGCCGCAGCTCGGGGCGAGTGACGCACTGACTGGGTCGGGATCGCGAGCTGCTCCGAGTGCGTGTAGGAGACCTGACCGGCCGGCGTTGGCATCTGCCCGTAAACTGCTCCGGAATATGGCGCATTCGCCGGCTGCTGGCCGTACGCGGCATACGGGGCGTACGGCGAGTTCGGTGAGCCGCCTTGACCCTGCGGCGGCCCGGGATGGGGCGATGGGTATGTCATGGCGTGGTCCTGATGGTCGTGGCTGAGGACCCCTGAGCCTGATCTCGGCCCGAGTCTCAAGGTTCATTTCCTGAGCCCTGGTCACCTCAGTTGCGTGCAAAGTGTGAGACGAAGTTACGGATGATCTGTCCGGCGTCGTGCGCCTCGGAGGACCGGGCCTGGGTGAGGATGTCCTCGCTCATGTCCGGGTCACCGTAACCGGCCTCGTCGTAGATGCTGACGCGGCGCTCGAACCGGAGGGCGTCGAGCTCGGGGTTGAACTGGCAGGCGTAGACGTTCCTGCCCACGCGCAGCATCTGGACGGGGCAGTCGGGGGAGCTGGCCAGCAGAGTCGCGTGTGCGGGCACCTCTCCGACGCCCTCGTAGTGACCGGCGAACACGGTGACGGCCTGCGGGAGTCCTGCAAGCACCGGGTCCTCGCGGCCCTCCGCCGTCAGGAACAGGTCGACGGCGCCCAGCTCCTCGCCGAACTCCTCGTGGGTTCCGGTCCCGAGGTAGGCGGCCAGGACCTGTAGCGCGACGCCGGTGGCCAGGAGCGGGATCCCCTCCTTGAGGACCACCGCGAGCAGCTCACGGATCTGCTCCTCGACGTGCTGCTGGCTACGGGTCTTCTCCGCCGTCGGCGTGTCCGCGTTGTAGGGGCTGGCTCCGATCAGCACACCGGAGACATCGGCCGCGGTGAAGGAGGCAAGGAAGTCGACCTCCTCCAGGGCGATGTGCTGCAGGTCGCCGCGCGGCAGCTCGCTCTGGGTCAGGAAGGACTCGTACTCGTCCCGCGCCGCCTCGTGCTCGGGGCGCGTCGTCACCATGATGAAAGGCTTCACGGGACCACTGTAGGGGACCGGCCGGAGGTGCGGGGCTCCTAGATCACGAACAGCACGAGCACGATGAAGAGCCAGAAGAGGGTGAAGCCGGCCCCGAGGATGAACCCCAGCCAGGCCATGCCCTCGCCGGAGTCGTAGCTGTGGCGCAGGCGCCGTAGCGCAGCGATGCCCAGGATGATCCCGGCGACGCCGACGAGGGGGATGAAGCCCAGCAGCCCGCAAGTCAGGGCGGCTGTGGCCCCCGAGTCCGTACGGGGACGGGGCGCCGTGTAGCCGGGGCCGGAGAAGATCTCCGCAGGGTTGAGATGCTCGGTGCCCGGGAAGACGAATCCCGACGGGAGGCCGTTGACGTACTGATCCGAACCCGGGGAGAAGGTCGGTGCGCTCTGTCCTGGAGGTGCGGGCCGGGCGTTGCTCATGACACCATCATGCCCGCCGATACCGGATACGGCATCGTCCCGGCGAAGGAGACGGACGGAGCTGCAGGCTGTGCCTCGCCTCGGAGCGCCCGATCGGCGCGGCCCCCGCCGGGGGCTATGCTGAAGTCCCGGCAGGCTCTGCCGGAACCTGCCGAGCGTCCCGCGGACCTCCCGCGAGTGGAGCTTCTCACGGGACACAGTCATTTCCCCATTGCTCAGGCAGGAGACCACTCGTGTCCTCTTCTCCTTCTCGCGGCTGGCGCCTTCACGGCGACGGCCGGTCCATCGCTCCAGGCGAGGTCGTCGCCCCCGGTGAGCGACTCACCTGGCCGCGCACGATCGGTATCGGTGTCCAGCACGTCGTCGCCATGTTCGGCGCCACCTTCCTGGTGCCGCTGCTGACGGGCTTCGACCCGGCGACCACGCTGTTCTTCACCGGAGTGGGAACCCTGCTGTTCCTGGGCATCACCTCAGGGCGCCTGCCCAGCTACCTGGGCTCCTCCTTCGCGCTCATCGCCCCCATCGGAGCGGTGACCGGCTACATGGCCGACGGCGGAGGCCCCATCGACGCCCACAAGGCGTCCCTGGCTCAGGGCGGGATCATCGCGGCGGGCCTGTCTCTGCTGCTCGTGGGCGTCGTCGTCCATCTGGCCGGGGCCGGCTGGATCGATCGCCTCATGCCCCCGATCGTCACCGGAGCGATCGTCTCCCTCATCGGCTTCAATCTGGCGCCCTCGGCCTGGAACAACGTCAAGCAGGCCCCGGTGACGGCGGTCGTCACGATCGTCTCGATCCTGCTCATCACCGTCATGTTCAAGGGCATCATCGGGCGCCTGGCGATTCTCATCGGCGTGCTCATCGGCTACGTCACCGCCGTGGCGCGCGGTGAGGTCGAGTTCTCCAAGGTTATCGACGCGCCGGTCCTGGGCCTGCCGCACTTCCACCCTCCGGCCTTCGACGTGAGCTACCTGGGCCTGTTCATCCCCGTGGTGCTCGTCCTGGTCGCGGAGAACATCGGGCACGTCAAGTCGGTCTCGGCGATGACCGGCGAGGACCTTGACGACGTCACCGGGCGCGCCCTGTTCGCCGATGGGCTGTCCACCATGCTCGCCGGTGCCGGTGGTGGCTCGGGCACCACCACCTACGCGGAGAACATCGGCGTCATGGCGGCCACCCGTGTCTACTCCACCGCTGCCTACGTGGTGGCGGCGCTGACCGCCCTGGGCCTGTCCCTGCTGCCGAAGTTCGGGGAGGTCATCGCCACCATCCCGGCAGGCGTCCTGGGCGGTGCCGCGACGGTCCTCTACGGAATGATCGGCATGCTGGGCGTGCGCATCTGGGTGCAGAACCGGGTCGACTTCTCCGACCCCGTCAACCTCAACACGGCGGCCGTGTCCATGGTGGTGGCCATCGCCAACTACACCCTGGCCTGGAACGGCATGACCTTCGAAGGCATTGCGCTCGGTTCGGTGGCTGCCATCGGCATCTACCACGTCATGCGCTGGATCTCGAAGCTGCGCGGCACCAACCTGGAGCAGGCATCCCCGGCCTCAGCCCCCGCCGGCACCGAGCTGGAGGGCCCGGCCTACTCCAGCCGCGCCGCCCACTCCCCGTCGGCCGCCTCCCCGGGGGTGGCCTCGACGCCGTCGGGCCCCGACGGCGACCGTGAGACGAAGGGCGAGGTCACAGACTGACGGTCACCAGCCCCCGGCGGCGTCCCGGCTGCTCAGCTGGACTTCTTCGTGGCGGCCTTGTCGGCCGGGACGCAGTCGCTGGGGGCGGTGATGGGTTTGTCGGCGCCGAGCAGCTTGATCTCGTCGGACTTCAGCGCGTTCTGCAGGTACTCCTTGCCCAGGACCACTGAGACCGTGGAGTCGTCGTCGGCGAGGCTCGAGTCGATCTGCACCGTCGAGTTGGGGAAGACCTGTGCCAGGGAGTAGGCGTTGGTCAGACTGCTCTTGGAGGAGAGGATCTGGACCTCGCCGTTGTAGATGCCCCCGGGCCAGTCGCTCGCCGAGGCTACCTTCAGGCCTGCTTCCTCCAGGCCCTGCTGAACCTCCGTCGCCAGGCCCACCGTCTCCGAGCCGTTGTAGACGTTGATCGTGAGAGTCGTGACGTCGACGGTCTTGGCCCCGCTCGGCGGGCATGGCTGTGGTACGTAGGTGGCGGTGCTCTTGGGCTGCGAGAAGCCCGGGTTGTAGGCGGGCAGGATGCCCAACGACACCAGGAGGCTCACGGTGACCGCGAGGACCATGACCGCCAGGATGGAGCCGATGACGGTGGCCTGACGGTGCTGCATGTGCCGCCGGTACTCGGTGCGCGGATCTGCGGGACTACTCACGCAAACCAGGGTAATGGACGATGGCGCTCATCGGGCGGTGGTGGGCTCGATGTGACATGGGACCGTGCTCCGAGGCTGCGGTCCCTCGAGGTCCTGGACGGATGTCGCCGTTGAGTGTCAGGCGCTCGGCGGTGCAGGTGCGAGCCTCGGGACCCCGTCCTCGGTGACTTCCAGGATGCGGGCGTGGATCGCCGTGCGTCCCTGGAGCGCGGCGCGTAGCGCCCGGTGCAGCCCGGTCTCCAGGTACAGGTCTCCCTTGAAGGAGACGACGTGGGCGAAAAGGTCTCCGTAGAAGGTGGAGTCGTCATCCAAGAGGCTGCGCAGGTCGAGAGTCGCGCGGGTCGTGGTGAGATCGGCGAGGCGGATCTGTCGGGGAGCGATGACGGCCCACTCGCGCTGAGTGGTGACCCCGTGGTCGGGGTAGGGGGGCCTCTCTCGCACTGCCTTGAAGATCACGTGAACATCCTAGTGAATGAAGCGGCCTGAGGCGCATGGGAGCACCGTGGGCGGTCCAACATCCGGTTCGTCCGCGGTGCGGAGGCTGATCCGGCCTCCTCGAGACCGGCGTGCCGGCACGTTATATGTCTCACTAGTTGGAATGTGGTCCGCAGAACGATCGTCTTGTCATCTTGTTGTGATTGGCGTTATCTCTACGAAATCTAGTGGTTCACTGGGAAGGAGGGTCGTCTGATGCGGAAACTGGCGCCATGTCTGACTTTCAGACGGTTCCCCTTCACTTCGGGGCTCTAGTACGGTGTTGGCTGCACCGACCTCGACCGAAAGGATGCCGCAGTCATGACCGCCACGGTCCGCCGAAGCGGCTTCACCATCCCCCTGTCCCTCGTTGTCCTCACCTCGACCGCTATGCTCCTGGCCGGTTGTCAGTCCGGTGGTGCTTCGAACGCCAATCAGCAGGGCACTGCGGGCTCGGCCTCTGCCAAGTCCCAGTCGACGGCCGGCTCCAAGGAGACCTCCGGGCAGAAGTCCGGACATGCCTCCCCTCGCATCCCGAGCCCCACGGGTAAGGGCACAGGCGAGTCGTCCGCGCCGCAGGCCTCCTCCGGATCCAAGTCCCGTCCGTCGAGCCCGCGTGCCAGTGAGCCCCGGCCCGCCGCCAGCGGGACTGGTGCCGGCAAGGCCGCCACTCCCGGTAAGGCAGCCGCAACGAATGCTGCTGGCCAGCACGGCGGCGATGCCTCCAAGGCTCCTGAGGCGAGCAGCAACGCGACCGGCTCCAGCCGGCCGCAGACCCAGACCACGCAGCAGGCGCAGCCTGCGCAGCCAGCGGCTCCCCAGTCTCAGCCCTCGCCCGAGCCCGCGCAGCCGACTCAGGCACCCGTCGACAACTCCGGCGACAAGGCGAATCAGTCCAGCCCCGAGCCGGCTCCCAGCGAGCCCGCGGCGCCCGCCGCTCCACAGGCCACCCAGGCCACGTCCTTCGTCTCGGACAACCTCGTCACGGAGAAGACCGCCATGATCGTCTCTCCGTCGGGCAACATCGGCTGTGACCTGTCCGCCCACTTCGCGGGATGTGGTGTCCTGTCCTACCGCTCCGACGGCACCTACGGCCAGAGCGCGATGGGCTCGCCCAACTGGTGGTTCGATCTCAGTAGTGGTAACACGCCTCAGATCAGCGGCCGCAGCGAGGGCGCCTTCTCGCTGGACGCCGCATTCCGTGGCGACAGCTCCGCGCCCCAGGTGGTTGAGTACGGCCAGTCCGTTACCTACGGCTCCTGGGTGTGCAGCTCTGAGGAGACGGGCATGACCTGCCGCAACACTGAGACCGGCCACGGCGTCTTCCTCAGCTCCGCTCGGTACGAGACCTTCTGAGCCGGCACCAACCGGTTCCAACCATGCGCTTTCGCCCCGGCACGGAGCCGGGGCGAAAGCGTGTAGGCCGAGTCCGTGAGTCGAGTTCGCCGGAGAACAGGAAGGTATGCGCGTGAGTGAGCAGATGAGGCCTCTCGAGGAGTCCGCGACACATGCCCTCGACGGGCTCGCGAGCCGCTGGAACGCCTGGCTGCGCCGGACCGACTCGCTTGAGATGGTCGTCGAGATCGAGGCTTTGGGGGAACGCGTCACCTGCGCCAACCGGGTGCTGCGCAAGACCGGCCTTCTACGCCGGCTCACGTGGGTGGAGGACGGCGTGCCCGATGCGCTCGTTCACGATGCCGTCGCCCTGCGCGGCGCCACGACCCGCGCCGATGGCGCCGCCTGGACCTGGGCCTTCCTGTCAATCAGTACGCGAGACGGGGAGCTCACCACCGACTTCGACTATGAGCGCCGCCCCGACCTCGTTCCGCCGTGCACCCGGGACGACTGTGCGGCCGAGCAACGGCTCTTCCCCCGTGGCTCGGGCCGGATCCCCGGTTGGATGGCGCGGCTCCAGTCCGACGACGTCGAGGACACAGCTCCTCGGGTGGACTCGGGCGGCGAGGGGGAAAAGAGCTTTCGGCGCCCGCTGGGCCGCCTCGCCCTGCAGCCGCGTTAGACCCCGGCCTGCGCATCCTCGTCCACCTCGAAGGAAGATCTCGTGTCCGATTCTCAAGTCCCTTCAGACTCTCCTGGCGCTTTAAACAGTGACTACTACGGCGGCGACGTGCCCCCAGCACCGGGTGTCGAAGGGGCCTACGGCTACCAGCAGCCACCCGCCTCCATGGTCCCCGCGCGGCCTCCGGTGCCGCAGATCGAGGTGGGCGACGCCGTGAAATGGGCTTGGTCCAAGACCCTCGCCAACCCCCTCATCATCGCCTGGATACCGCTGAGCTGCCTGGTGATGGGAGTGCTGATGGCCGGAGTCGTCAGCATGGTCGGTGAGGAGAACGGTGCACTCATTGCCGCGATCGGGATCCCGGCGGCCCTGTTCTGGGTGCTGATGACGACGCTGGGCCTCTACACTGCTGCGCTTCGGATCGCCCGTGGGGAGAAGGTGACGGTCCGGCCCCTCGTTGCGCCGCCCCATGGCTTCGACGCGGCTGCCGCGGTTGTGCTCGTCGGTCTTACGAGCACCATCGCCTCCCTCGTCCCCCTCGGCGGCTTGGTGGCCGGCTACTTCTTCTGGGTGGCAGTGGTCGTTGCCATGAACGAGGGCTGCTCCTGCTTCAAGGCGATCGGCCGCTCATGCCGCCTCATGCAGCAAGGGGGAAACGCGCCGCTGTTGGCGCTCGTCATCATCCCTCTCTACTTTGCCGGGGTGTTGACCGTCATCGGATTGCTCGTGGTCATCCCGATGATCTTCCTTCTGACGGTCTACGTATACATGCGCATGTCTGGTGGTGACGTGATGCGTTGACTGTGATGGTCGTGCTGACGGGCACTGCGCTCCGGGCCGAGTGGATCACCTGGGGTGCAGCGGGCCGGTGAGGTAGTGCTGGATCGTCGGCCCAACGACCTCCACCAGATGCTCGACGCTCGCGCTCGCGATCGGGTCGAGTCGCAGCACGTAGCGGATCATAGCCAGCCCTACCAGCTGGGACCCGGCCAGGGTGGCCCTCTCTCGCGCCGAGACGCCCGATAGGCCCGACTGCTTGAGAGCCTCGGCCATGGGGACCGCGATCTGCTCGGTGGCGTAGTTCTGGATCGCTTCCGGGGCGCTGACATCCGTGGCCATCCACCGCAGCAGGGTGCGGAAGGTGGCGCCGTCCGCAGCGTCGTCCCAGGCGGTCAGCGACAGCCGCACCAGCCGGGGGCCGGCTGAGCGCAGGTCTCCGCTGACTGCGGCGGCGATCTCCTCGCTCGCCCGCACTCGCAGGTTGACGGCCGCCCCGAACAGGTCCCCCTTGGAGCCGAAGTAGTACGACACGAGTGCCGGGTCAACTCCGGCCGTGCGAGCCACTGCCCGGATCGTCGTGCCCTCGTAGCCCTGGGCGAGGAACGACTCGCGGGCAGCGGTCAGGATGGCCTCGCGTGTGGAGGGCGGCTGGGTGCCGGCGGAGTCCGGCCGGCGTCGAGGCCCACGACGGCGTGCGCGATCGAGGAGGGCGGGCTCGGGCTCCTCCTCGGGTAACGCCGTCGACGGCGGAGCGCTGGGGGCATCGCTGGTCACTCCTGGAGATTACGAGTGCTCCCGTCTCCTCTGGCTGCCGGCCCGACAGAGAGTGGAGAAGTTCCGGGAAATGCAGCGCTTGGTCGGGGTCAGTGGCGTCGAGGATGTGTGACGAACGCCGTATTTTTAGAAAAGTCTATCTGTGCGATATTCAACAGCGTTCAGAGCTTCGGTGTGAGTCCTGGGCGCTCGTGGTGAGCTCTTGGCGTTATGACGCCAAGAGGTGTGATGCGGAACGGTGGGGGAGAGCGGGTATTTCAACACCGTTGAGGCCTGCGTGTCTGCTCGATACGGTGAGGGCTCAGCCCACATCGTCGTCGGCTCGCAGAGGGCCGGCACAGGCACTCGCCGAGGTGAAGCATGTCCGTTCCCGATCCGGTCTCCAGAGTAAGGAGGCCCGAATCCGTCGCGGCCGCGGGGTCGGCTGCGCAGCCGGTGGCGTCCGGGGTCGACGGCACGCCGACAGTCCTGCGGATGGGGTTGGACATCGGCTCGACCACCATCAAGCTCGTTCTTCTTCCCGAGCACTCGCCTGAGGCCCCTGCCGGTGCTCGGCCTGACCCGGCGTCGGTGTCGCCTGTGTCTCCCGTGTTTGCTGAGTACCGGCGCCACAATGCGGATGTGCGCGGTGAGCTGACCCGGCTGCTGGGCGAGGTTGCTCGGGCCTATCCGGGCGCCGTCGTGCGCGGGGCGGTCACCGGCAGCGCCGGGCTGTCCCTGGCCACCCTCATGGGCCTGCCCTTCGTCCAGGAGGTCATTGCCGAGACCGAGACGGTGCGTGTGTGCGACCCGCAGGCCGACGTCATCATCGAGCTCGGTGGTGAGGACGCCAAGATCACCTATCTCCACCCCACCCCCGAGCAGCGCATGAACGGCACCTGCGCGGGTGGTACCGGAGCCTTCATCGATCAGATGGCCCAGCTCCTTCACACCGACGCCGGCGGCCTGGACGATATGGCCTCGCGCTACACGACGCTCTACCCCATCGCCTCGCGCTGCGGCGTCTTCGCCAAGTCCGACCTCCAGCCGCTCATCAACCAGGGCGCCGCAGGGGAGGACCTGGCCGCCTCCGTCCTCCAGGCCGTCGTCACCCAGACCATCGCGGGCCTGGCCTGCGGGCGCCCCATCCGCGGCCACGTCATGTTCCTGGGCGGGCCGTTGCACTTCCTGCCCCAGCTGCGCGCCGCCTTCGAGCGGACCCTGGCGGACCAGGTCGACTCCTTCACCTGCCCCGACAACGCCCAGCTCTACGTCGCCATCGGTGCCGCCCTGCTCTCCTCGGGTGAGCCGACGCCGATCTCGGAGCTGTCCACCCGTCTGGCCACCCGCAAGGCCCTGTCCCTGGGCACCTCCCGGATGCGTCCGCTGTTCAAGGACACCGCCGAGCTGGAGGCCTTCCGTGAGCGCCACGCCCGCGCGCGTATTGAGCGGGCCCACTGGCCGGTTACCGAGGAGTCCCCCGAGGAGAGCGGACCCGAGCCGGACGGCCCGGATGACGAGCTCGACGCTATCGACGACGAGGGGCCTCATGCGGTGTCGGCGTCGGGGACGACCGGGGAGTTCCGGGACGGTGACTGCTTCCTGGGGATCGACGCCGGCTCGACGACGATCAAGGCCGTGGTCCTGGACGGGCGCGGGCGGATCGTGTGGGAGCACTACGCCGGAAACGAGGGCGACCCGGTGACGGCCGCCGTGGAGATCCTGCGTCGCATCCACCGCGAGATGCCCGATGGTGTGCGGATCGTGCGCTCCTGCGTCACCGGCTACGGCGAGTCCCTGGTCAAGGCGGCGCTGCGCATCGACGAGGGCGTCGTTGAGACGATGGCGCACTACCGGGCGGCGGCCTACCTCAATCCCGGGGTCACCTCGGTCATCGACATCGGCGGCCAGGACATGAAGTACCTGCGCATCAAGGGCGACGCCATCGACTCCATCAGCGTCAACGAGGCCTGCTCGGCCGGCTGCGGCTCCTTCCTGCAGACCTTCGCCCGGTCCATGGGGCTGGAGATCGGTGAGTTCGCCGAGGCCGCCCTGCACGCCGAGCGGCCGGTGGACCTGGGCAGCCGCTGCACCGTGTTCATGAACTCCTCGGTCAAGCAGGCCCAGCGCGAGTCGGCCACGGTGGGGGAGATCAGTGCGGGCCTGTCCTACTCGGTGGTGCGCAACGCCCTGTACAAGGTCATCAAGCTCAAGGACGCCGACCAGCTCGGCGAGCGGGTCTCGGTCCAGGGCGGCACCTTCCTCAATGACGCGGTCCTGCGGGCCTTCGAGCTGCTCACCGGCCGCGAGGTGGTGCGTCCCGACGTCGCCGGTCTTATGGGTTGCTTCGGCGCGGCCCTGAGCGCCCGGGCCACCTACGACGGCGTGCCCTCCGGTCTCATGAGCCTGGGCGAGCTCTCCCGCTTCAGCCTGACCACCGAGACCGCCACCTGCAAGCTGTGCCAGAACCACTGCCAGCTGACCATCACCACCTTCAACGACGGACAGCGCCACATCTCCGGCAACCGCTGCGAGCGGGGCGCCACCCAGGAGCGGCGCGCCACCAAGTCCGACCTGCCCAACCTCTACGACTACAAGTACAAGCGGGCCTTCTCCTACCGGCGCCTGCTCGAGGGCGCGGCCACGCGCGGGGACATCGGCATCCCCAGGGTGCTGGGCATGTACGAGAACTACCCCCTGTGGTTTACGGTGCTCACCTCACTGGGCTTCCGCGTCATGATCTCGGGGCGCTCCAACCACGAGCTCTTCGAGTCCGGCATGGACACGATCCCCTCGGAGAACGTCTGCTACCCGGCCAAGCTCGCCCACGGGCACATCGAGGCCCTCATCGCCAAGGGCATCAGGACGATCTGGTTCCCCTGCGTCTTCTACGAGCGCGAGCTCGTCCAGGGCGCCGCCGACCACTTCAACTGCCCGATCGTGGCCACCTACCCCGAGGTCATCCGCAACAACGTCGAGGCCGTGCGCGACGGGCAGCAGGAAGGACCCGACAGCGCCGAGGGGGGCGCGGGTCCCGGGGGCTCGGGGGTGCGGATGCTCTCCCCCTTCCTCAACCTGGCCGACCCGACCACCCTGGCCGAGCGGCTCGTCGAGGTCTTCGCCGACTGGGGCGTCACCCTGCCCGAGGCCCGTCGGGCCGTGGCCGCCGGCTTCGCCGAGGACGCCGCCTTCAAGGCCGACGTACGCGCCGAGGGCCGCCGCGCCCTGAGGTGGATGGAGGACAACGGCCGCAAGGGAATCGTCCTGGCCGGACGTCCGTACCACATCGACCCCGAGATCAACCACGGCGTCCCCGACGTCATCAACACCCTGGGCCTGGCCGTCCTGTCCGAGGACTCCCTCCTGCCCGAGCCCGACGCCGAGACCGCCGCGACCGCAGAGCGGGCCGGGGAGCCCGGGACCACCGCGGAGACAGCGGACGCCGGCAAGGCCGGCCGGCCCGGGAAGGCTGAGCCGGAAGGGCGCCCCGCCAGGCCGGCCAGACCCAAGAAGCCCAAGAAGACCGACTGGGCCGCCATCGCCCGCCAGGCCGGCTCGTTACCCGGCACGGACGAGACCCCCGACCCCGGCGACGGCGCCGAGCACGCCGTCGCCACCGGGGCGCTCAGCCGGGCCGTGGCCGCGCTGCGCCGTCGGGTGGACGAGCTCCGCCCCGACCCGCAGGCGCCCGCCGACTGGTCCGACGTCACTGACGTCGGCCTGCCCACTCCCAAGCCCGTGGCCACCCAGGGCGTCACCGGGCGCCTGCGGGTGCGCGACCAGTGGGCCTACCACTCGCGCCTCTACCAGGCCGCCGAGCTCGTCACCACCCGCGACGACCTCGAGCTCGTCCAGCTCAACTCGTTTGGCTGCGGCGTCGACGCCCTGACCACCGACCAGGTCCAGGAGATCCTGGAGTCCGCCGGAGGGGTCTACACGAGCCTCAAGATCGACGAGGTCTCCAACCTCGGCGCCGCCACCATCCGCCTGCGCTCCCTGGCCGCCGCCTCCGAGGCCCGCGCCGCGGAGAAGGCGGCTCACACCGAAAAGGCCGTCAGGGAGGCTAGCGACGAGGCCGACGGCGCTGTCGACGACGCCGTCGAGATCGACACGACCGCCCCCGCCGAAAGATCTGCTGCGAGGACCACTGAGAGGGGCGAGGCCCGGGCTGCCGAGGAGGTGGCCGATCGGAGCGAGGCGGGCGGCGCCGTCGGAGGACGGGAGCTGCCGGGGGCCACCAGCCCGGTCTTCACCGAGGCCATGCGCGCCACCCACACCATCCTCATGCCGCAGATGAGCCCCGTGCACTTCCGCCCCCTCGAGCCGCTCATGCGGCGCCTGGGCTACCGGGTCGAGCTCCTGGAGTCCGCCACCCGTGACGACCTCGAGGTGGGACTGCGCTACGTCAACAACGACGCCTGCTTCCCCGCCATCATGGTCATCGGCCAGCTCATCGGCGCCTTCACCGACGGCAGCCACGACCCCGACTCCTGCGTCGTGGCCATCTCCCAGACCGGCGGCATCTGCCGCGCCACCAACTACGCCGCCATGCTGCGCAAGGGCCTGCGCGAGGCCGGCTACCCGCAGGTGCCGGTCGTGGCGATCTCCCTGCAGGGCATCGAGTCCAACCCCGGATTCGAGCTGACCGCCACCATGGGCCTCAAGATGCTCCAGGGCATCATCATCGGTGACACCCTCAACACCTGCCTGCTGCGGGTTCGCCCCTACGAGGTGGTCGAAGGCGCCACCCAGGAGCTCGTTGATCGCTGGAACCGCATCATCGCCGAGTACTTCGAGCACAAGGGCCGCTCGGCCACCTGGGGCGGGCGCATCGGCTACCGCCGCCTCCTGCGTGAGATGGTCCGCGAGTTCAACGACCTGCCCCGGCGCGACGAGCCCCGGCGCCCACGCGTCGGCGTCGTCGGCGAGATCCTGGTGAAGTTCCAGCCCGACGCCAACAACCACGTCATCGACGTCATCGAGGCCGAGGGCTGCGAGGCCGCCGTCCCCGGACTCCTGCCCTTCTTCCTGTCCGGGCTGGTGACCGCCCAGTGGGAGGCGGAGGCCTATGGCATCGGCAAGGAGTCCGTGGCCAAGAAGAAGGCGGCCGTCTGGTTCATCGAGCAGCTCCAGGCCCCGGCCCGTGCCGCCCTGCGCGCAGCCGGCGGCACCTTCGATATCGAGCCCTCCACGGTCGAGCTGGCCCGCAAGGCCTCGAAGGTGCTCTCCCTGGGCAACCAGGCCGGGGAGGGCTGGCTGCTCACCGGAGAGATGATCGAGCTCATCGAGCACGGTGTGCCCAACATCGTGTGCTGCCAGCCCTTCGCCTGCCTGCCCAACCACGTGGTGGGCAAGGGCATGTTCCGCGAGGTCCGACGCCGCTACCCCCAGGCCAACATCGTCGCCATCGACTACGATCCCGGCGCCAGCGAGGTCAATCAGCTCAACCGCATCAAGCTCATGATCTCCACCGCGCTCATGGCGCAGGACGGCACCGAGCCGGGGGCGCCTGAGCGGGCAGACCGGCAACCGGACGACGTGCCCGGCAGCACGGTGGGTGAGGAACTGCTGGCGGGACTCGGGCCGGTGCCCGATGGGACGCCGTCATCCCCGGATGTCGCCGGGGCGGAGCGGCATCGCTCACGGAGCCGGGTCCGCAGCCGCTGAGAGCGCCGGCCTCGGTGAAGGACTACTTCTTGGAGCCCTTCGCTGATCCCTTGACCTCCGACTTGTTTCCCTGGCTGACCACGCAGCTGATCTTGCGGTCGCCCTTGGCCCAGGTGTCGGCGCTTGGGGAGAGGTACTCAATCTGATAGCTGGACTTGCCGGCCTCGACTCCGACGTACGCGGTGAAGTCCTCGCCCTGGCAGAAGCCCTCGCCCAGGGACTTGATCGAGTCCTCATTGGGGAGTTCTTTGACGTCCTCGCCGAACGTGGTCTGGGCAACGACCTCGTACGTGTGGGTCTTGGCGCAGTCGACGACTGTGACCTCACCGACCGGCTTGTCTCCGCCGGACTCCTTGCTCACGGTGTTGTAGCAGTTCCCGACCTCAAGATCCTTGGTGGCGGTGGAGGTGCCCGAGGAGAACAGGCTGCAGGAGGACAGCCCCATGACGAGGGTGGCGGCGACTGGGAGAGCGAGGAAGGTGGTCAGGGTGCGCATGTACCGAACCGTAACATTCGCTCTGGCGAGATTATGCCGGTTTTCCGCGGGATTCTGATTGCGGACGGGGAAGCGGCTAAAAAATCTGGGATAAGGACCGGGTGGCGACGTGAGACGGAGAGACGGATGGTCGCCACCCGGCCGGAGTGGGAGGCAGGCCGGATCGTGCCAAGAGGCTCAAGGGATGAGCCGCTGCTATCGCGCGGCAGCTTGTCTGCCGGTTGACCTCCGGTGTCCTGCTCGACGGGGACAGACTAGGAGTTCTTGATGGAATTGTTCAATGGGGAATCATCCGAGTTCTGGGCGAAGCAGGTGAACTCGTGATCGCCCTGGTCCCACGCGGGCTGCTTGGGAGTGAGAGCGGCCACCGCATAGTCCTCGGCCTTGGAGGACGACCCCACATAGGACTGGAGCAGCGGCTCGCAGACCGTGGAGATCTCCTCGGCGGTGTTCGAGTCGGCGTAGCTGGAGGCCTTGGACTTAGCCGTTCCAATCATCTCGTACTGATGCGGGGCGGAGCAGTCGACGACCTTCGCCTCGCTGGTGCCTGTCTCGCCGCCCCTGGTCTCGTCGACCATCTCGGTGACGCAGTCACCGGTTTTGAGGTCGCCGATGGCGACGGTCTTGCCGTCGGCGCTGGCGCTGGAGCCGGCCTTGGATGAGGGGGCGTCCGAGGCGTCGTCGGAGTCCTTGTCCTTGGAGTCCTTGGAATCCTCATTGTCCTTCGAGGAGTCCGTTGAGTTGTCGCTGCTCGACGTTGAGGAGCCGGTGGGGGTGGTGCTCACCGCGTCCTCGTCACAGGCGCTGAGGCTCAGGGCGAGCAGGAGTGCGGTGGGCAGGGCGATAAGGGCGGGGGTTCTTGTGCGCATGAGATAACCGTGGCAGGCGGCGCGCAGTGGCGTCCATGGGGAGAGGTACCACTTGGCCGCTCGCCGAGGGTGGCTCAGGAGGAGACGGTGCTGGTCGAGGCTCGCTCCACCAGGTGCGGTACCAGTACCTGCTGGGTGGGCAGGTAGCGGTCCGCGGCGCGCCCCACTGCACGTTCCAGTGCCAACTGGGCCATGAGAGAAGGATTCTGGTCGATGGTGGTCAGCGGCACGAGGCCGGCGTCGTGCCGGCGGGCATTGTCGAAGCCGACGACACTCACCTGCTTGGGGACGTTGATGCCTGCCATGAAGAGTCCCTGAATGATTCCGAAGGCGAGCCGATCGTTGAAGGCCGTGATCGCGGTTGGCAAGGGCCCACCGGCCAGGATCGCCTCGGCCGCGCGGACGCCGTGGGACTGCTCAAGGCCTCCTGGGATGATGACTGCCTCCCCATGCAAGCCGTGCACCTCCATCGCCTTGAGATAGCCGTCGCGTCGTTCGCTGCTCGACGGGGCGGTCCCGCCGTCGACGTGCACGATCCGTCGGTGCCCAAGGCTGACGAGATGGTCGACCGCCATGACGATGCCGCCCTGGTCGTCGATGCGAACGACGTCGACGCCAGGGCAGGACAGCGGGCGTGCGACGGCGACGATGGGGACCTCGTCCGCCAACACTCGTAGCCGTCCCATCCCCAGGGAGGGGGCGATCATGATCAGGGCCTCACAACGATCCCGCAGGAGCGTCTCCGCAGCCCTGCGGTCGTCGACTCCTCCGACGACCGCGGAGAGCACCAGCTCGTGCCCGCCGGACTCGGCTGCGGAGTACAGGCCGTCGACGATCTCCGCGTGGAAGGGCTGGTGGACGCCGAAGGTGACGCCGATGAGGCCCGATCGCGCTGAGCGCAGGGCTCGGGCCCGTTGGTCGGGGCGATAGCCCAGGCGGGTCGCGACGGCCTTGACCCGGCGTCTGGTCTCCTCCGACGCCCCGGTTGCGTCGCGCATGACGATCGAGGCCAACGAGACCGAGCAGTTCGCCTCCTTCGCGACGTCGAGGAGTGTCACCCGTTTGCTGCGCCCTCGTGCCATGGTTCTCCCTCCTCTCACGGTGGGCCCGAAGTGGGTTGTAACACCTAGAATTCTAGAACGTTCTTTCGAGAAATGCTTGATCAATATGGTTGCAATACATGGATTATGTCGCCATTTTTGTGCAGTCTTGTGATCTTCAAGGACATTGAAAGACTAGAACGTCATAGTCTCCTTACGTCAGGAGGCGGCGCAGAAGCCGTCCACAGCCCTCATGACGAAGGAGTCATCGTGCCAATCGTCCCGCCCGCTTCACCCACCCGCCTGGCCCTCATCGGTGCCGGTCGGATCGGTTCCCACCACGCCGCCGCCATCGCCCATGATGTTCACGCCGCCCATCTCGCCGCCGTTGTCGATCCTCGTATCGACACGGCGACTACCCTGGCCGAACGCCTCGGTGCACGCGCCGAGGCCGATGCCTCTGGTGTACTCGCGGACCCCGACATCGACGCGATCGTGGTAACGACTCCGGCCGCTCTCCACCGAGACCTCATCGTCAAAGCCGCCGCAGCCGGCAAGCACGTCTTCGCGGAGAAACCCATTACCACCGATCTCGTTGAGGCCGATGAGTGCGTTGCTGCGGCCAGGCGGGCCGGCGTCGTGCTCCAGATCGGTTTCAACCGCCGCTTCGCACCCGGCTTCGTAGCGGCCCGCACCGCCGTCGACGACGGCCGCATTGGAACGCCGCAGCTGTTGCGGTCCCTGACCCGCGATCCCGGCCCCTATGATGGGGATCCCGACAAAACCCCGCAGTGGACGATCTTCCTGGAGACCCTCATCCACGACTTCGACACTTTGCGCTGGCTCAACCCCGGATCCGAGGTTGTCGAGGTCACCGCCCACGCAGACGCCCTCATCCGCCCCGACGCGCGTGAAGCCGGTTTCCTCGACACCGCCGTCGTCACCCTCCGCTTCGACAACGGCGCCTTCGCCACGGCAGAGGCCAGTTTCTCCGCCAGCTACGGCTATGACGTGCGCGGTGAGGTCTTCGGCGATGGCGGTATGGCCACCGCCGGAAGCGCTCGCACGAGCGACATGGACTACTACGGTCCGGCCGGCGTCAGCTATGACACAGCCCGCGCCGACACCGAGCTGCTTCACGGCGCCTATGTGGCCGAGTTCGCCGCCTTCGTCGACGTGATCAGGAACGGCTCCGATGCCTCCGCCATCCCGACCGGCGAGGACGGGGTTCGATCCCTGGAAATCGCTTGCGCCGCCATTGTCTCCGTCTCAGAGTCCCGTACCGTCACCCTGGAAGAGGTCGCCCGATGAGCCCCGTTACCGTTCCCGCCGACAACGCCTTCACGCTCGCCGCATGCGCGGAGATGATCTACCTCGACAAGCCTTTCCTCGAGCGCGTCGATGCCATCGCCGCCCGAGGTCTCAAGGTGGAGATCTGGGACTGGACCGCCAAGGACCTTCAGGCGCTCGCCGCACGACGCGGTGACGGCGTCGAGATCGTCTCCATGACCGGCTATGTCGAAGGTGACCTGACCACTGACGAGGGGATCGCCCAGATACTGTCCACTGCGGAGGACTCCCTTAGGGCGGCTGAGATGATCGACTGCCCTCGACTCAACTTTCACGGGACCGGCCTGGGCGAGGGCGGCATCCCGGTCGTCACCAACCCCCGCCCCTCCCCGAGCGACTGGCTGCGCGCAGTCGACACCTGCCGGCTCCTGGCCGAGTTCGGCGAACGGCACGGGCGGATCTTCACCCTGGAGAATCTCAATACCGCCGTCGATCACCCCGGCTGCCCCTTCGCCCGGGCCGGTGACACCCAGGCCCTCGTCGCGGCGGTCGACTCTCCACACCTGCGAATGAACCTCGATCTCTACCATGCGCAGATCGGTGAGGGGAACCTCATCGAGCTGTGCCGGCAGAGCCTGCCGCTGATCGGTGAGATCCAGGTTGCCGATGTTCCCGGTCGTGCCCAGCCCGGCACCGGGGAGATCAGTTACCGGGCAGTGGCTAACGCCCTCGCCGCTGTTGGGTACCGCGGCACTGTGGCCATGGAGGCCTTCGCCGTCGGAGACGGCCAGGACGGCTCGACGGCCGTCTCTGAGGCCGCTCTCGACGAGTTCATTGCCACCTTCTCCGTCCCCGCATCGGGGGAGGAGCTCTCATGAGCGCCGCAGCCACGGTCTCAGACCGTCAAAGGGTCGATAAGCGCCTGTTCACCGTCCGCACCATCGCGACCCTTGGCGGTCTGCTCTTCGGGTACGACACGGGCGTCATCTCTGGCGCGCTTCCCTTTCTCGCCAAGGGGCCGTCCGAGGGAGGACTGGGACTCAGTGCCTTCCAGCAGTCGATCGTCACGTCCAGCCTCACCCTCGGGGCGGCCTTCGGGGCCGTGATCGGCGGGCGCCTGTCCGACCGATATGGTCGCAAGAAGAACATCATGACCGTCGCGGTCATCTTCCTCCTTGCCTCCCTGGGCTGCGCCCTGTCTCCGAACTACGCGGTGCTCGTCTGTTTCCGCTTCCTGCTCGGCCTGGCGGTCGGAGGCGCCAGCGCCACAGTTCCCGTCTACCTCTCCGAGATGGCGCCCGTGACCATCCGCGGCACGATGGTGGCTCGCAACGAGCTCATGATCGTCACCGGCCAGCTACTCGCCTACTCCTTCAACGCCTTCATCGCGATCATGTGGCCCCAGGCCCACGTGTGGCGCTGGATGCTCGTCATCTGCTCGGTGCCTGCGATCGCGCTTTGGATTGGTATCCACCTGCTGCCGGAGTCCCCGCGCTGGCTCGCCAACAAGCAGCGTATCCAGGAGATGTGGGCCGTCCTCAACGAGGTTCGTATGCCCGATGAGGTGGAGGTCGAGGGGAAGGACATCGTGCGCCGGGTCGAGGAGGAGACCAGGATCGGCTCCGGGTCATGGAGCGACTTCGAGGTTCCGTGGATCCGCAAGATCACGCTCATCGGTATCGGGCTGGCCGCCCTGTCCCAGCTGACCGGGGTCAACGGCATCATGTACTACGCACCGACGATCCTGGAGACCACCGGTCTGGGAACGCGGGCTGCGCTCGTGGCCACCATTGCCAACGGGGTTGTCTCCGTCGTCGCCGTCGCCATCGGTATCGGCTTCCTCAAACGGTTGCCGCGCAAGCGCATGATGATCATCGGTCAGACCGGCGTCGTCGCCTCCCTGGTGATGCTCGGATTCATGTTCCTGCTGCAGGCGTCGATGGTCCGGAGCTACCTGGTGCTGCTGTTCATGCTGACGTTCCTGTTCTCCATGCAGTGCTTCATCGGCCCGACCTTCTGGCTCATGCTGGCTGAGATGTTCCCAATGCGGGTGCGCGGGTTGGCCAATGGTGTGGCTGTGTTCTGCAACTGGATGGGCAACGTCATCGTGGCCTTCGCCTTCCCCAACCTCATCGCGGCGGTTCAGGGCAACACCTTCTTCGTCTTCGCGGTCATCAACGCGCTCACCCTCGCCTTCTACGTCCGGTTCCTGCCCGAGACCTTCGGGCACACGCTGGAGTCCCTCGAGCGTCACTTCGAGGAGAAGTACTCCTGAGCGCTGTGCCGTCGAGCGCCCAAGGATCCTGCTGCTCACGCCACGACAAAACCCCGGAATCGCACAGATTCCGGGGTAGTGGCGGAGGATGGGGGATTCGAACCCCCGAGGGCTTGCACCCAACACGCTTTCC
>ERZ772942.56-NODE-56-length-40769-cov-5.297932_pt1 | contig 40769 bp, 27 predicted proteins | sample MGYA00511135_ERZ772942 | MGnify/ENA primary metagenome ERZ772942 (study PRJEB29015, sample SAMEA2738099) | human oral metagenome | biome: human oral; feature: human-associated habitat; material: saliva | place: China | collected 2265 ... | reverse complement strand
TTGGCTTGATTCTATCAGTAAAAATTCGAAAGATGTGGTACTATTCAATGATGTTTGCAGCTCTGCATCCAATACAATACTCTCCTGTCAGCGCATTTTCACCTATTGGAATAATGCACCTGGACAACAATGGTATAACTTTCCAGACTTAACCAATACCCTTGCCCATTGTGGTTATTATACCCAATGGATAACCAATCAAAAGGTTGCAGATATGTGGGCTGTAGAAAAATCTATTGCAAGCTCAGCTCATGATATTCATGCTACAAACAAAATTATGGCTAGAGATCAAGATCCATACGATGAAACATTGCTCCCAGAACTTGAACGCTACGATGGTTTAAAGAATACGGCAAAAAAGGATAATAACAGTCTTACGGTAATTCATTTAATGGGTAGCCATGTCTCTTACAAACAACGCTATCCTAAAACCTTTGACTTCTTCAAAGCCAAGGATATGAAGGAATGTCTCACAGATTATACAAAAAGCCAGAAGGCAGCCTATCTCAACACCTTGCGCTATACTGACTATTTACTCGAAAAGATGATAAAGCACTACTCTTCACAACGCGCGTTAGTGTTTTATTTCTCTGATCACGGCGAAATGATTGACGAACCACAGCAGCCTGGATACTTTGGTCACAGCACAAACGTGGATCATCCCACTGTAGACATCCCCTTCTTCGTCTATGCTTCACCGCAACTCCGCAAGGAGCATCCCGAACTTTGGGAGCGTATCAAGAAAGCTCAGTTTCGTCCCATCTCCACGGCTTGGTTCACCAATTCCCTCACCAGTTTGCTAGGTATTCACACTAAATACAACGATGAACGCTACAATTTCTTCAGCGATAAATTCGCCAACCCCACTCGCATTGCCGTACAAGGCGATGAACGACACACCGTTCCACCGCTGAAACGAAAAAGGGTGAAAGGCTAAATTGTGACACAATCGATTTTCTATTTGATTGCTGTACACAAGAAGACGCTAGACCTCAGCGTTAGAACGATGCAGAGCTTTCTGCCTGCATGGTTCTAATTGCTGAGGTCTAGCGTTGTTTATCTCAATCTTTGAAATTTGTGTTCAAAGACTCAGACTGCTTTATAGACAAGTCCGATTCGTAATTGCGAATTTAGCACGAAAGCCCTATTCGGGTACGTAGATGACTTCGCCATTCTCCAACTGATAGGCGACACCCACCTTCTTGCCTCGCGAACCTTCGGCATTGCTCTGGTCGTTGGAGGGCGTGTAGCGTTGTATCTTTTCGCCTTTCTTGGTCACAATCTCCATGTTTTCTTTGCCGGGATTCTTGACCATGGTGAAATCTTGCGTACTAAACATTTCGGTCATATTGTAGCGACTCACCAAAGCGACCATCAACGCCACAGCAAACACCATAGCCACGTCGAAAAGGTTGGCTACGCTGCCCATGATGTCGTGATCATCGCCACCCCCCATCAGACGGCGGCGAGACTTGTTTCCTACTTTTCTACTCATTTCTACAATAGGTTTGAGAGGATATATTGGGAAATCACAAGACTAGGCTTGACCATACTTTTCTGCCAAACGCGCTTCGATGAAGTCCAAACGCGATGCATCGGCTGCCAACCAGCGTTTTTTGACCTGAATGGTCAGTGTGCCGATGGCACCAATCACCAAACCCACCACCGTAGTGGCGAAAGCTACTTGCATATTATACGCCATACTGGCAATATCTCCCGAGGAAAGTCCTACCAAAGCGGGTCCCATGGGGATGAGTGTGCCCATGAGTCCGAGCACAGGTCCCATCTTCGCCAGCGTGCGAGGGAGATTTTGATCGGCATCTGCGGCAATGTCAAACTCGGCAAGGACACGCTCACGAAGAGGGGCGTCGTTCGCGGCAGCTACTAGACGATGATAGAACGGTGCTGCGATGCCCAATCCAGCAGAGGGGAGTTGTTCGAGCAGAGTATCCACGTTGTCGGCAGTGAGTTGGTCAAGGGCGGTTGCTATTTGCGCATCTGCCTTGCGGCGCGCGAGGAGTTGACCGAAAAAGCCTCCCACGAGCAAGAGTGCGCGCACGAAGAAAAGCACCAAGAGGACGATGGTGGGCACGAGCAATCCCGTGCTGATCCAGAAGAGAATGTCAGAGATATAGTTCATTGTTATAAGATATGTTTTACAGATTTGTGGGGAACCCCTCCCCGAAAGTCCGCTCCATCAGCTGGTGGGCGGATTTTTCATGTGATGAGGCTTGAAGCAATGTAGTGGGAGTGCGGAGCATTCGTGCACAGCTTGCCACAACGCTACTACCCCACCCTAGTGTTTTTTGGCGGAAGTAGACTTGCGGCGACTCCAGAAAAAGCCGATGAGCGCAAAGACAAAAAAGAGCACCACGACTGCCAAGAGGGAGAGCACATCGACACTGCCCACGCCTTCCACCGCAGTTCTGCCATTGACGGTGGCAATCACACCAAGAATGGCAATGAGAATATTGAGGAGGAAGAGGAGTTCTAGGCGAAGTTCGCGTTCGGGAAGGAGAAATTCCAAAACCCATCCAAAACCCACGAAAATCACAGCCACAATGGCTGCCAATCCCCACGCAACGAGTGCGAAGTCTACGCCAGGGAGGAAGAAGATGGTGCTTACTTCGAGCGAAAACAGCACAGGAAAAATGAGTAACCCTGGGTATATCGCCAGAAGACCGCGCCAGAGTTTGCGCAACAACACGGAGTAGCGATTTTGCGCCACGTAGATTTGTTGGAAAGGCTTTGCAGGGGCTTTAGTGGTTCCCCAACAATAGGCGAGGAGGAAGGCTACATCTATGCTGAGCACTACGGCTGTGTCGCGCATCAAATCGGGATTGGCAAGCCAAGCCTCAATCTGCGTTTTGGATTGCTCCACCGCCCACGGCCATGCGAGCCCAACGAAGAGGGCGCACAAGGCGAAGGTAATCCAGCGCACTCGCGGTGTCGCCAGCGAAAGTTTGAGCAGCGTGCTCAAACCTACAGCCACCATAAGACAAAGAACGAGAGTTTGCATTTTAGACGTTAGAGAGTAGACGTTAGATGTTAGAGGGTCGCAGACCCTTTTTGCTCGCCACGACAAGCGTGGCTCGGGAAATAGACATTAGGTTTTAGACGTTAGACATTAGACCTTAGTGAGTAGATGCTAGCTCTTGGGGCGTTTCATATCCCTCTTTCGAGCATTTTAGCCCCTATCGCCTATTTACCATTAGGACTATGCAGAGCATAACCCTGCATAGTCTGATGGATAGCCTCGAAAGTTAGAACTTTAGGCGAGAAGATTTATTGTTTGTTGCGGCGACGACGCACGAGCACAATCGCACCTGCGGCAAGGATCACAATCGCTACGACCACGATGACACCACTTGCGATGCCCTTAGAGGTGAGTTGCGAAGTGGGCGCTGCATCTTCGGCTTTCAGCACAGTACCCTTGCCCGATTTATCGTTGCGCGCGGCATCTATGCGGTCTTTGTAAGCCTGAGCCTCTGCAGAAGAAACCTTGCTGGCAATAAACTGTTGGAGTTTTTGGTTGTCATTGACAAACTCCGTGCCGGCGGCGTCGTACTTCGCCACGAGTTCAGTGTGGAGTTTTGCCAATGCTTTCACCTTGTCGGGAGATGCCTTCCACATGCCCTTGCGCGCACTCTCCAACATGATGGCAGAGATACCCTGCAAAGCCGCAGGACTGACGCGTTCAAAGTATTCACGTATACCGAGGTTATGTTTGTCCTTCACGTAGGTGTCGAAAATTTCATCCCACATTTCATTGTCAATCGCCTCAGGTTTCATCACCTCCCATCCGAAGGTGTTTTGCACCATTTCCTCAAGTCCAGCCGCAGCTCCTTCGCCGCCTTTCATTTGCTCCTTGAGATAAGTGGGATTGAACATAGAAGTGCGGCTTTCCACGCCAATAGCCTCTTTGACTTCCTGCATGCGCATGTGGTTGTGATTGCGATAGTCAGCCAAATAAGCATCGGGTTCCTTGCCCGTGACTTGACGAACGGTGAGGTTCATGCCACCCATGAACTCAAACACGTGGTCAAGACTGAGTGCGCCCCAAGTGTTATTCTGGCGAGGTTGGATCACTACGTCCGTACGTGTAAGAGCAGCTTCAAACGCTTTGCTTTGATGGTCTTCCCATTGCTTTTGGTCGCCATAGAATGCGCCCATATTGTTGAGATAAGCCTCAGCAATTTGCTTGCGGTCGGTCCATTTGTCGGACGCCATCGCCACCTCTTGGATGCCAGTGCCGTAGTTGCCGTTCACACCACCGAAGATGCGACGTGCCGCCCACGCGCGGGCTTCCTTGGGAGAGATACCTTTCTCGATGAGCAAGCGTTCGCTTTCCACCACTCCCGAAGCTACTTGGTTCTCAAACTTGTCGTCCTTCGCCTCAGCCGCCATTTCCACAGCTTTCTGCAGGAGGAAAAGGCGAGAAGCCGCCAAATCGCGGAGCTGACCACTGGTTTGCACCACTACATCAATGCGAGGGCGACCCAACTCTTTGGAAGGGATGAGGCGCAAATCATTGACGCGTCCGAAAGCATCGCGCAGCGGTTCTACACCGAGCATGTAGAAGGCTTGCGCCAAAGTAGCACCTTCGGTCTCGATAAACTCAGAACTCCAGAAGGTATAGCTGACTTTTCGGGGAATGCTGTCGTGGTGACGGCGGCGATATTCCTCAATCGTGTTGCGCGCCAGCTGTTTTCCCTTCTCCCAAGCCGACTCTGTTGGCGTAGCCTCAGCATTGATGGAATAAAGGTTGCGACCAGTGGGCAGCGAGTTGGGATTGGCGATGGGATCTCCCCCAGCCGAAGGAGCGGTGTAGCCACCCGAGAGCGAGCGCATGAGTGTGTTGAGTTCCTTTTCTGGACTTTGCAAGAGCGCGTAACGATAGTTTTGCACATTGCGCAAAGTGCGTTCCACCTCTGCCACCGCATAAGCCATCGCCTTTTGTTCCTTGGTGTATTCGGGTTGCTTGGACATGGCAGCCATGGCAGCACGCATTCGTGCCATCTTCTCCGCACGACTACCACCACCCTTCGCAGCGTTGGGCTGACCTTTCGCAGTAGTGGGATGTCCCATCGCAGCAGGCTTTCCACCCTTGGCTTTTTGCACCATTGCCGCAGCCATAGCAGGGGGCATCTGTCCGTGAGACATGCCCGAAGCACCGTGGGGATGTCCAGCACTTGCAGTTTTTTTCCCTTTGTCTGCACTCTTCACGGAAGAATCTGCCACAGGTTTTGCAGCGGCTCCCATTTTTTGTCCAGGGTGTCCCTTCATGGCACCAGGATGTCCAGCAGGCATCTTGCCCTTCATTGCAGGATCACCACCTTTTGCAGCAGGCATGCCACCAGGATGTCCAGCAGGCATCTTGCCCTTCATTGCAGGCATACCCCCCTTTTGTCCGCCTTTAGCCATCATCGCTGCCATCATCCCACCATGAGGTTGGGTGAGGGCGGCATAAACTTCGCGAGATTCCGCCAACTGCTTGGGACTGATGTGTGCCACTTGACACACCAACGCGTCGGGAACCATGCCTTCTTGGTGGAGCAAACGTCCGACAAGTTGGCGAGCAGGCACGAGGTATTTCTGAGTAAACAAGGCTGCTCTGCGCTCGAAATCGGCAGGCACACGATGTTGCAATTTGTCGATGGCCAACTGACTGTAGGCGATGGGGTCGGTCGCCATGGCATAGACACTGCTCTCGATATGAGCTGGCGTGTAGACTTCTCCCAAGACGTAGGGACGACCATTGATTTTCTCATTGGAAAGTTCCTCGGCAAAGTGCTCAATGCGCGCAATGTCTGCCTCGGAGTAGGGACGTGTGCGCACGCTGTCGAGACCTAATGAGCGATGGATGCCCATTTGGATGGTCAAGGCTTTGACAGCCAAAGATGCCTTGTTGACTTCTGCTTGCTGACGTGCGTTGAGCGCAGGAGCTTTCGCGGATTTTCCAGCCGACTGCTGCATACTTGCTGCAGCCCACAAGAGAGCGTTGTAGTGCTGAATCGCCTTGTCTAAGTCACGATAGGTGGAACGAAGATTGGACTCCATGAAAGGTGCGGTGAGATAACTCTGAATTGCGCCATAACTTCTGCGTTTGGCGATCATGGCTTCTCCCACATTGGCGATAGAATAGAGGTAGAAGTGGGGCATTGTGCCGACCAATCTGTCTGCCCAGTCGTGAGTGCTGAGCGCCACTTGCTTGCGCGGTGTGAACTCTAGGCTTCCGTGCGTGCCGAAGTGGATGAGGGCATCGGCTTTGAATCCATGTTGCGCCCAAAGATAAGACGCTAGGTAGAGATGTGGAGGAACGGCATCCACACCATGGGCTATTTTGAACTCGTCATTGCCCATGGCAGCGGCAGGTTGTGGCATGATTACCACATTGCCAAAACGCAATCGGGGGATGCCAAGGCGACCATCTTCGGTGGACAAATACTTACCGGGGAACGCGCCATAGGCTTTTTCCACGGCTTTGTAATCTTCGGCAGGGAGACTCTCCTTGACCCAACTCTCAAATTGGGAACGGGTCACCATTTCGGGCTTTCCCTTGCGCAGGAAGTCCTGCATTTTGCCCACATCATACGTACCGAGGAGTCCGCCACGTGCTTGAATCAAGCGACCTAATTCGGCAGCAGAAGCAGGGAGTCCGCTGACGTTGTAGCCCTCACTGCGCAAACGCACGAGGAAATTGTACAACGAGGGCACGACTTCCATGCCTTGTGCCACGAGGGCACTCTGACCAGGACCCTTATAATAGACCACTGCAATGCGCTTATCGGCATTCTTCTTTGACTTAAGTGCGACATAATGGCGAATAGTCGTGGCAAAATCCTTGACACGATCGGGCATGGCGTGCACTTGCAACAAACCTTCTTTGTCGCGCTTGTGGGCAAACACGGCATAAGGTAGGAGTGCACCGTCCAACTCTGGCATGCCAACGGTCTGCGAGAGGTAGCCTCCCGAAAGCCCTTGCTTGCTATTTTCCCACTTGTCGCGTTCGCTTTGCACATTGATGGGTGCGAAGAAGGGGATGTTTTGGCGAAGCAGATACGCCACTACGTCATCACCCAAACGACCGTGTGCCATGTTGATCATGGCAGAGGGACTTACGCTGTCGGTGTGTGCGCCAGCAATGAATTCTTGCGCATCGTCTACATGATACACCACGAAGTTTTGTCTCTCCAACTCTGCCACCAACTCAAAGGGTTGTCCCATGATGCCAGTGACAATGATGCGAGGGGCATCCTTTTTGAAAAGACCATTTTTCTGGAGAAACGCCTCATATTCGCGCACCGAATTAAAACCGAGTTCTTCGGCATCGGGATTTTTAGGATCAAGATGGTAGAGTAAGCTCGAGGGGTGCTCACGAGGTGCTTCTGCTTCAGGAGCGAGCAGTATCTTTTTATCGATATGTTTGCGCACGTAACGGAGAAGGTTGCGATAGTTTTCTCGTCCTCCATTGTCCATATAGGCTACAATGCGCGCTGCCGTGGCAGTGTCGAGCGAACAAATGTCGTTGGCTGGGTTGGTCACCGAAAGTGCCATGACAGGAAGTCCCTTTTCTGCCAACTTCTTCACCTCAGCACGTTGGGCTTCTGTGATTTTCAAACCCATGGCGTTGATGAGGACGAGATCATATTTGCCGATGTTTTCAATGCTTTCGGCATCTACGTCTTCGAGACTAATGAGGACATTGTCATTGGCTTTGGCGATGTGCCCTGAGGTGAGGGGCTGGAAGTTGACCAAAGCGATACGTGTGGTGCCCAACCATGTGCGCCACGCGAAGGATGCCACAAAGACTAAGAGGAGAAATCCTACAAAACCTATCCATAATCGACGAGACTGTAGGAATGATTGGAATTTTGACATTATGATATAGACGTTGGAGATTAGACGTTAGAGGGTCGCAGACCCTTTTTGCTCGCCACGACAAGCGTGGCTCGGAGGAATAGAAGTTAGACGTTTGAGAGTAGACGTTAGACTCTAGAGCTTCACAGACCCTTTCTGCTCGCCACGCAAGCTCTACTCGGAGGAACAGGCGTTAGACCTTAAGGAGTAGACCTTAGACGTTAGAGGATTTAGAAGAGTTTATCGACATCTATCTTAATTGTTCCGACAAAGGTGCGACCCACATCGGGAAGTTGCACAGAAGCGGTAGAAGCGCGGTCGCGATAGTCGAAGAGATTGTCGATGAGCAATCCCACGGTGATGCCCTTTTTGGGGAGTTGCACACCGAGATTCAATGAACAGAAGGTGCGCGCATCGAAACCATAGCGATACATCACGGGGAGTTCTGCTCCACTCTGGGCATCGCGCAACAGACGATAGTCATATTGTGAGAAAGCACAGCCCCAGTGCCCATTGAAATCTGCCGTAGCCGTGAGCGACTTTGTGAGGGCGTAGTGATAAGCTGCGCCAAAAGTGAGGCTATGCGGACGAACATCGGAGGTGTTGTAGTACTCAGAGAAACTTCCGTGACCGTTGCTCAACTGATAGTCCTTAATATAGTTGTAAGTGGCGCGCACGTGCAGTCCATAGGGCGTAGTGTAGCGCGCCGAAACTTCCACTCCAGTGGTCTTTCGGTCGTCGAAATTGGCATAACGTATGGTGTCTGCGCTCACCGTCTCGTAGCCGATGTAGTAACGATAGCGATTGTGAAACACAGAAGCCGAAAGGTTCAGACGATTCCACTCATATTCTGCCGAAAACGAGATCTGTTCGCTTGTCTCAGGGCGGAGATTGGGATTGCCCACCACGTGCATCACGTTCATCATATTGAAGTCTTGATACACTTCTTTGAGCGTGGGTGGACGATAGCCGTGCGAATAGTTAGCGCGCAGCGTGAGATTATCGAGCGGACGGTAGAGCAATGACACCTTGGGCGTGAGATGCACATCATATCTCCAAGGTTTGTCGAGACGCACACCTGCCACCAGATTCAGTTGTGGGAGAATGTGCCACTCTTCTTGGCCATAGACCGACCACTGAGTGCCCGACACCGCGCCAGAATCTTTGAGCATATAGTGCTTGAGATAGTCGTTGCTCATCTCTGCTCCCAGACTCACCGTGTGCTGGTCGGTGAGGAGGGTATAGTTCAAGCGTGCCGTCTGCTGATGATTGCGATAAGGGGTGATGCTCTTCGGATCACCGGCAGTTCCCTCTGCATAAGGATAGTTGTAGGTCTTGGTGTAGGAGTCGTTGAGATAGGACAAGTCGAAGCGATGTTGTGGCGAAAGGAGATATTTGACATTAGCTCCCCACGTCCAATCATTATATCGATCGTAGCGTTTGCCACCGCGCACGAGGGGTTGTCGGTTGCTATAGAACGAACCTTTGACTTCTGCGCTGAGACGTTCGTTAAATTGATAGCCCAGTCGCTGCGACACGGTGTTTACCTTGTAACCCTTAATTTGAAGTGTGTCGGCTTGGCTCTCTTCTACCTGTTTCACGGTGCCATCGGGCGAGATTTGCTCATAGGCATACTTGCTCACGTCGGGCACTACGAAACTTTCGCGACTGCGCCAGCCCCAGTTGGTGAAGGAAGTCCAACCCTTTTTGCGAATCCCTAAGTTGGCTCCATATTTTTCTCCATTATTTCCGGCATAACGTCCCGTAAGACTGAACGAAACTGGGCGTTTCGCCTTGCGCGTGATGATGTTGATCACTCCCCCTTGGGCATTACTGTCGTAGAGAGTGGAAGCTGCACCGCGCACCACCTCGATACGCTCGATTTCGTCGGGATTGATGCGGTTGTAGTCGATGTTGTGATCGCTACTTTCTCCGCTCAGTCGCTCGCCATCTATGAGGAAGACCACCATCTTGTTGTTCATCCCTTGATAGGTGAGCGTGGGCAACTGACTCATTGTGTTGAGACGAAACTGGATGCCTGGGAGGGCATACTGCAACAGTTGCTGCATGTCGAGGGGATTGATGCGATCAATCTCGGCACGTGACACGATGCGCGTAATCACCGGAACGTCTTTGAGTGGACGCTCTAAGCGAGAACCAGTGACCACTACCTCGTTGAAGGCTTTATCCTTCGCTGGATTCGCAGCGAATTTCTCTTTGTTGGACACCACGGTGGTGTTCTTTTTTTGCGCCTGCACTGACATACAGCATTGTCCCATGCCAGAGAAAAGGCATAGGACAATGAATGCTGATTTTGTATTTATCATTGGACGTACTTAGACGTTAGAGGGTCATAGACCCTTTATGCTCGCCACGACAAGCGTGGCTCGGTTAGAGATTAGACGTTAGAAGTTAGACGTTAGAGATTAGACAATAGATATTAGATATTAGTCCTCTCACGTTTTCGCCATATTCTTATGCCTTGAGAGTCTAGACTCTGCTAAAGATTACTTCACTTGCAACACATCGAAGGTGTAGAAACCATTGTCGCCAGCATTGTTGGAAAATGACTTAAATTTGAGCAAGAAATTGCGACCATCTTTTGTACGCAATGCCACCACATTGGGTTTTGCTTCATAAGTGATATTTGGCATCTGTCCTTTGCGTATGAACAATGAGGAGAGCACTGGGTTGCGCACATCGTTGGAAGTGGAACTCACAACACCCTGCCTCATCTTGAAAAAGTCCACCAACACACGGTCTTTTCCCGTAGCAATGGTATCCTTCACGCTGACGTCCTTAAGTTCTTCAGGTTTCACCTGAGCAAACTCTGTTGCAGAGAGCAATTTTGTAGCGCCATCGTTGGTGCGAACGAGATTGTAGCGAAACGCAATGTCCCATTTGATTTTCACGTCAGCCAAACTGCCTGGTTTCTGTTCGCGCTTCACCTCCTTCGTTTGGGGGTTCACATACGTCCAAGTGCCAAAATCAGGATGAGATTCGTGTTCACCAGTAGCAAGATTCACATACGTCCAACTACCATAAGCACCGTCTTTGAGTGCCATCCCTACATTCTTATAGGTTTTCGCCTGACTAGGTGCAGGCTTATCTTCATCTTTGTCGCAAGAAGCGAGTGTAAAAGCTGCAAAGGCAGCAAGGAGGAGTGTTTTGATATACATATTTTATTAGGAATTGAGGAGGAGAGAAGCCATGCCAACGGCGATAATATTCATGCCTTCACGAGCAGTAAACTTCTATCTCTGATGATGTTGCAAAGTTACGGCTTTCTACCATCCCTCACAATCGCTATTTTCAGTGATTCTTCCGAAAGCATTTAACATTTCATGCGCCACTTCCTTATGTTTTCGCATACTCCATACCTAGAAATGAGGAGAAACCGAATACAACATGTCCTTGTGATTCTCTTCACTACGCCTATTTTTCATTTTAAGTGCGTCTGTTTCTATCTGTATAAGCGCTTTTATCTCCAAAAAGTCGGACATTTGCTCTTGAATCTCGGAGACTTTTTAAGCTCCCTCGGATAATATGTCTTGAAGAAGGTAAAAAGCCTCAATTTACCGAATGATAGTGACGAATTTCTCCACAAAAAATCGTATCTTTGTGGATATTGGCTAAATAGACTCCCTTTTATAACAGCTAACGTCAGAAAATATATGAATCAACTCCCACCCATCATTTCCGACCTTGCACTCATCTTGCTCGTAGCAGGGGTGGTCACGGTCATTGTGCGCAAGCTCAAACAACCCCTCGTGCTGGGTTACATCGTGGCAGGCTTTTTGGCAAGCCCACACATGCCCTATATGCCCTCGGTGCAAGATCATAGCAACATCGAGGTGTGGAGCGAAATTGGGGTCATCTTCCTCATGTTTGTGCTCGGACTGGAGTTTTCGCTCAAGAAAATCGCGAGTATGGGCATGCGTCCCGTAGTGGCAACGTCGCTCACCATGCTTTCTATGATAGGCGTTGGGGCAACGATGGGACAACTCATGGGATGGAGCAATTTCGATAGCCTGTTTCTAGGCGGCATCCTCAGTATTTCTTCCACCACCATCATTTACAAAGCGTTGGACGACCTTGGGTGGCTGAGCCGAAGATTTGCACAAGAGGTGTTTTCTGTGTTGATTCTGGAAGACATCTTCGGCATCTTGCTCATGATTCTGCTGAGCACGGTCGCTGCCACCACCCATGCTGCCGCAGGCGGTGGGAGTTCGCTGCTCACCAGTTTGACGAGTCTTGCAGTTTTCCTCGTATTGTGGTTTGTGGTGGGCATCTACGTTGTACCCTATTTCCTCAAGAAGAACCGCAAAATCATCAATTCTGAGATTCTTCTGGTCGTGAGCATCGGTTTGTGCTTCGGTTTGGTGGTGCTCGCTGCTCAAGCAGGATTTAGTGCTGCTTTCGGAGCTTTCGTCATGGGTAGCATCTTGGCAGAAACCATCGAGGCAGAGCGCATCGAAAAACTGGTAAACCCCGTGCGCGACCTCTTTGGCGCAGTGTTCTTTGTGTCGGTGGGCATGCTCGTGGATCCCGCAGTTTTGGCAGCCTATTGGTTGCCCATCGTGCTCATCTCCCTTGCCCTCTTCGTCGGCATGGCGTTTTTTGGCACCCTCTCCTTTGTCATTGCAGGTCATCCGCTACAGCGCGCCATGCAGTGCAGTTTTTCTCTCACGCAAATCGGAGAATTTTCCTTCATCATCGCCACACTCGGCCAGAGTCTCGGAGTCACCAGTTCGCATCTCTACCCTATTGTGGTGGCGGTGAGCATCGTCACCACCTTCTTAGCCCCTTATATCATTCGCTCTGCCCATCCCGCCTATCGATTTATCGAGCGTTTCCTCCCCGAAACTTGGCAAGCACGCACTGCCGACCGTCCTGCAGCGGAAGACAGTGCCATAGCTTCTCTTGCAGCGACCACCTCAGCAGCCCTCACTCCCGAAGGCGATGCCGTCACCCCATTAGGAGAAGCCATCGTAGCCGCAGCTCCCACCCTCACCACGGGAAAGGCAGCCCTCACCTTCGTGCGTGTGGTGTTTCTCCAGACCCTTGTCTACACCATTTTGTCTGCCACGATTATAGGTCTTTCTTTCTCTGCTTTCCTTCCTGTGCTGCGCCACATCCCACCCACACACTTTGTGGGCAATGCCCTCACTGGCTTGGGCACGCTCTTTGTCATTTCGCCCTTGCTGCGTCCCATTGTAGCGCGTAAAAATCGCAGTCGTGCAGCCCAAACGCTCCGCAACTCTTCGTGGGGAAGCACCTTTTTCAACATCATCTTCTTCGTGCGTTGGTGCATCGCCACCTACTTGGTGTTTTACGTATTGGAATATCTCTCTCCCTTCGCGTGGTACTACCATCTCCCCCTTGCCTTTGGCATCATGATTTTGGTCGCCAATAGTCGTTGGGTGAAATATCGTTCCATCAAGGCAGAGCGTCGTTTTGCCCACAATCTTCGCCAGCGCGAAGTGGTGGCTCAGCAGAAGAGTTCTCAAGAATACGGCTTTGCTCGCCGTCTTTCTGCGCGCGATGTGCACTTTGCTCGCTTGGTGGTGCCCCCCTTCTCGCAGTGGGCAGGTCGCTCGCTTGCCGAACTCGACTTTTCGTCCAACGAGGGTGTCATGGTGGCTGCCATCATTCGCCAAGACATTCGCATCAATGCTCCCGATGGTCACATGAGCATCTTCCCTGGTGACGAATTGGAGGTGATTGGCGACGACACGAGTTTGGAAAACTTTGCCCAGCGCATGGCTATCGAAGTGGAATATCTGATAGAAGATGACGGTTGCGACCACAGTCTTCTGTTGCGCCGCATCGAAGCCCGTCCCACTTCTACTCTCCTCCCTTGCACCGTTGCAGAGAGCGGCATCCGCGATGTTCACCGCTGTATGCTCGTCGGAGTGGAAGATGCCTCAGGCAGTGTGGAACTCGCTGAGGCTTCTCGTGTGCTTCAACCCACAGACATTCTTTGGGTAGTGGGTGAGGAATGCCATCTTCGAGCTCTAGAAGCCAGTCTAAAAGGAACAGAAAATCCCTAATCACAAATTGCAAGAAAAACTAGAGTTACTAGAAAAACTAGCCCCTCTAACGTCTAATCTCTAAGGTCTAAAGACTCTTTCATTTATCTCCGAGCCACGCTTGTCGTGGCGAGCAAAAAGGGTCTGAGCCTCTCTAATGTCTAACGTCTAATGTCTAACGTCTATATCATCGGCGCTGGTGCTGCTGGCTTCTTCCTTGCCATCACGCTTCGCGAAATCTCTCCTACCACGCACGTCACTCTCGTAGAGCGCGCCAGTCAACCGCTGACGAAGGTGCGCGCCACTGGTGGAGGTCGATGCAACGTCACCAACACTTTTGCGCACATCGACCAACTCCAAGAGGTGTATCCTCGAGGTGCGCGCTTGATGCAGCGACTCTTCCGCACCTTCTCGCCCAGCGACGTCTACGAATGGTGGGAACTGCATGGTGTGCCTCTCAAAGTGGAGGACGAAGGACGTGTGTTCCCCCTGAGCAACACGAGCGATGCCATAGCCCAATGCCTGCTCGATGAAGCCAAGCGTCTAGGCATAGAACTCCTCACCAACACGAGTTTGCAGCACTTCGCTCCCCACCCAGAGGGGGGATTTTCCCTCACCCTACGCAAGAGCGGCGAAGACCGCGTGGTCCACTGCGACCAGTTGGCACTCACCACGGGAGGTGCTCCCCATGGCGAAGGGTTTGACGCGCTCAAAGCCTCGGGACATCAACTCGAAACGCCTTGTCCATCCCTCTTCAACTTCCGCATTGCCGATGAGTCCCTGCGCCAACTTTCGGGCATAACGCTCGACCATGTACTGCTCACTCTGGCTGGCACAAAGGTGCGCACAGAGGGTTCGCTGCTCCTCACACACCAAGGCATCAGTGGACCAGCCGCATTGCGTCTCTCATCTCACGGAGCGCGCTTGCTTGCCGAACGCAACTGTCGAGGAGAAATTCTCATTTCGTGGTTGGGCACTACGGATTTTGACGCCACTCTCTCGCTCCTGAAGCAGATGCAAAGCGAACTTTCGGGCAAAACACTTGGTGCAGCGCGCCCCACGTTCGCCCTCTTGCACGATCTACTAGGACTCACCCCTGCCGACCTCGGACGTGGGGAAGAAAAAGTGGATTATACCTCCTCGCCTCTCCCACAACGGCTGTGGCACCATCTGTTGCAACGCGCAGAACTGCCCACCGATCGCCGCTGGAGTGAATTGGGCAAGAAGAATTTCAACCGCCTTGCCACTCTACTCACAGCAGATGCCTACCCCCTTGTGGGACGTGGCACGCACAAAGACGAATTTGTCACCTGCGGCGGTGTGTCGCTCTCTTCGGTCAATGCCAAGACCATGGAGAGCAAATCGGCACCTGGACTTTTCTTTGCTGGAGAGATGCTCGACATTGATGCCTTGACTGGGGGTTATAATCTCACTGCCGCATGGGTCACTGCCTACGTCGCCGCCCACGGCATGGCGAAACAGTGGGAGGAGAAGGCAGAGTAAGACTCCGCCAGTGCGACATCAAGGCAAGCAACATAGTATTGTCAAGTCGCTCGCACGGAAGTTTGTGCACATTCACACAGAAGCATACAGCCATCACTTTGAAGTAAAAAGAGAAAACATAGAAGACTCTACCATCCACAAAGAAGGGAAAGCGACACTAACGCAGAAGGAAAAGCGAAATGTCCAGAAGTATTAAAAGACACTTGCTGAGAGAGACACACATTCACTCTGCTGTATGAACAAAACAATCGGGAAGAACCTTACGGCTCTTCCCGATTTTCGTATCCTCTGCACGGAGGAGTAAAAGTAATTGCTCAGCAGATGCACTGAGGAGCATACAAGATTAACCTTGCACAGGGTGACTGTAGGGCTTGCCCTCTGCGAGTTCACGCACACTGTTGAGCGTGGTGGTGGCGATGTTGTAAAGCGCTTCTTCGGTGAAGAAGGCTTGGTGAGAGGTGAGCACCACATTAGGCGCACTGAGCAAACGCGCAAGAACATCGTCCTTAATCATGTTGTCGCTGCGGTCTTCGTAGAAGTATTCCTTCTCTTCTTCGTAAACGTCGAGACCAGCAGAACCGATGTGGTGCGTGCGAAGTCCTTCGATGAGGTCTTCCGTGTTGATGAGTTGACCACGCCCCGTGTTGATAATCATCACGCCCTTCTTCATCTTAGCGATGCTCTCCAAATTCACGATGTGCTTAGTCTCAGGCGTGAGTGGGCAGTGTAGGGAGATGATGTCGGAATTGGCGTAGAGCGTGTCGAGGTCTACGACTTCCACCCCATATTGCTTGGCAAATTCGTGGTCGGGATAAAGGTCATAAGCCAAGATGCGCATGCCGAAACCATAGAGAATCTTGATGAGCACCTTAGCGATTTTACCCATACCGATGAGACCTACGGTGCGACCATTCATGTCGAAGCCCAAAAGTCCCTTCAAACGGAAGTTACCTTCGCGCGTACGGTTCACAGCACGATAAATCTTACGGTTGAGACTCAGCATGAGTGCCACGGCATATTCTGCCACAGCATAAGGAGAGTAGGCAGGCACGTGCACCACGTCAATGCGCCCCTTGGCAGCCTTGAGGTCCACATTGTTAAAACCAGCGCAGCGCAGTGCGATGAGTTTCACCCCATACTCCACCAATTTCTCAATCACTTGGGCGTTGCATTCGGCATTGACAAAGATGCACACCACATCCGCTCCCTTAGCCAAGGGAACTGTCTTGAGTGAAAGGTGCTCTTTGTAGTATTGGATATCGAAACCATAGTTGGCGTTGGTGGCTGCAAAGGAAGTTTCGTCATAGGAATGACTGTCGAAAAATGCGATTTTAAGTGCCATAACAAATTCTGTTCTTTGGATTAACTTTGATAGTTGTGTCTATGTATGGAGCGTGCAAGCCTATAATTTCCTCTGTTTAGGGAGCACTGAAGCATACCGCCCACTGTTCTTGGTGCAAAGGTAGGAAGTTTTGTCAGGTGCGACAAAAAAAAGACACAGCAAAGCGATGATTTTTTCCTTGCTGTGTCTTGTTTGTTTGCAGGGGTTGGCATTTTCAGGGCAAGACGCCTCCCTACAAGGGCTAGTTGTCCGTTTTGCGCTTGCGACGCTTGCTCTCCGTCTGCGGTGCATCGGGTTCCTCGATACTCGCAATGGCACGCACCTGCTGATATTTCACCACTGAGAATCCTTCCAAAGCCACATCGGTGAGCAAACGCTTCTTGAGATGGAGCAAATCTTTAATATCTTTGATGGTGTTCATCACCCGTGTGCCCACCGTTTTGTTCTCCGTAGGCACTGAAAGTTGGCGCATGAAATGTTGCATCGCCTTGACCTCCGTGAGAAAATAGCGTGCTCCCTTCTCCACTCGCTCTGCCAAGTGCTCATGGGTGGCATAGTCGTCGTGGAGAGCGATGAGGGTTTCAAACTGCGGACGGAATTTCAGTGCCACAGCCACCATCTTTTGTTGGAGGAGTAGGCGTTGATTTTGACAATCTTGTAGGGTGGCAGGGATGCGCTTGTAGAAATGCTCTTGCAACAGGCGCAAAAGCGCATCGAAGAGGATGAGCAACTGACCAAAATCGAAGAGTTCGGTCATGAGAGCAAAGAAATAGTTGCGCTCCATGGCTGCCACCTCCGTTTCGTTGGGCACTTGCTCCGCCATGGCATGAGAAAACTGCACCACCGAAGCATCCTGAATGATGGCTTCTCGCGGTATCGGCGCCGAAAGCACCATTCCCTCGAGGGTTTTGCAGCGCGAGAGTGCCACATACGCCTGACCATGGGAGAAAGTACTCTGCACGTCGATAATGGCGCGCTCGAACGTCAATCCCTGACTCTTGTGCACCGTGATTGCCCATGCCAAGCGGAGGGGGATTTGCTTGAAAGTGCCGTCCACCACCTCCTCGATTTCGTTGGTCTTTTCGTTGAGCGTGAAGCGGCTGTTTTGCCAAGTTTCCATGCCCACTTCTATCTCTTCTGTCGAATCGTTGGGACGCACTGTCACCGTGTTGTCGGAAATGTCGGTGATTTCGCCCAACATACCATTATAATAGCGGTGTTCGCCCGAACTATCGTTTTTGATGAACATCACCTGCGCTCCACGTTTGAGGGTCAGCACCTCGGCAGCGGGATAGGAGCCCTCAGGGAAAGTGCCTTCGACCGTGGCTCGAAAATCTTTCTCACTCGCTGCCAGTTGCGCCATCTCTTGTGCATTGATGTTGTCGGCTTGGTGATTGTGAGTCACGAGTCGCACATAGGTGGCTCCCGAAGCCTTGAAATTGGGCAGGTAGCGCGCATTGAGCAGCTGGAGCGTGCGGTCGTCTGCCCGATTATCACGAACGGCGTTGAGGAGTGCTAGGAATTCTTGGTCGGTTTGTCGGTACACCTTTTGCAGTTCGATGGTGACAAAAGGCGTTTGCTTCAGCGCACGGCTCGAAAAGAAAAACTCCGAGTCGTAGTATTTCATGAGGGTTTCACGATCTTCCTCACGCACCACGGGGGGCAACTGCTGAAGGTCGCCAATCATCAAGAGCTGCACTCCCCCAAAAGGTCGAGGGTCGGTGCGCAAGCGACGGAGCGCAGCATCCATGCAGTCCAAGAGGTCGGCACGCACCATGGAGATTTCGTCGATGACGATGAGATCGAGCGAACGAATCAACTTGCGCTTTCGATTGGAAAATCGGAATTGCTCATTGGAAAATCGGCTTCCGGGGATGTACATGCCGAAGGGCAGTTGGAGAAAGGAGTGAATGGTCACTCCTCCAGCATTGATGGCAGCGATGCCCGTGGGCGCGAGCACCACCATGCGCTTGTGCGACTCCTCGCGAAGCTGCCGCAAAAATGTCGTCTTTCCCGTGCCAGCGCGGCCCGTCAGAAAGAGGTTGGTATGGGTGTGCTCTATAATTTTATGCGCCAAGTCGCGCTCTACATTTGCCATATTCAGTGTTTTGATGCCGTATTTTTTTGGACTAAACCTACCTAAAATGAGAAAAACGAGGGATTTTCCTGCAAAAGTACGGCTTTTTTGCTAGGTATTGATTAAATTTGCAGACAACCTCGGTCAGAAGTACGCTCTTCTGCCTCCCCAACATTTGCAAGACATGACATCTCCCAACGAAGTTACCCCATCCCATCCTGCCCTTGATACTCCGCACCACGGACACTCTCCTTCACCACACGGAGGGCACCCCTCTATGACTGGTCAAGGCAAGGCAATGACTATGGGGGATAAGGCACTCCGCATGGCGGTGATCGATAACAACGTGTTGGCGTGTCGTGGTTTGCAGGGATTGCTGCAACGCCTCATTCCCATCGGCACCATCGACACCTTCGAAAGCCACGAAGCACTCATAGAGAATCAGCCCAATCTGTATGCACATTTCTTCGTGTCGGCACGCATCTATTTTGAGCATGCGTCCTTTTATCGCCAGCGTCCTTTCCAAACGATTGTCCTGACCAATGGTGAAAACCTACCTCCTGTGCCGGGGGTGACGATGCTCAATGTGTGCCGTCCCGAAGAGGAGGTGGTGACCGACTTGCTGCAACTCCACAGTCATGGACACGGACATGGACAGCATCGTCCGCGTGCCTCAAGAGCGGAACTCGAAGCCTTGTGGAATCCCCATAATGATGAGGAGCGACAACCGCTCACCTTGCGAGAAATCGAGGTGGCAACGCTCTTGGCTAAAGGGCTTATCAACAAGGAGGTGGCAGAACGCCTCAACATTAGCATGACAACGGTCATCACGCACCGCAAAAACATCATGACCAAGCTCGAAGCTCACTCCTTATCCGACATCATCATCTATGTGGTGATGAATGGATATCTTGATTTGGGAGAATAGCTCACGCTAGGGCTGTGCTCACCCCGTGCAGGGCTTTACTCAAACCCCTGTGCCAAGAGGCAATCGCGCACTTCAAAGAGGTGGTGAACTTGCGCGCCATAGGTGGGATTTTCGTAGTGCATTTGCACGACATCAAAATAATTGCGCACCATCACTTTAAGGTCGGGAATCACCATGCCTGGGCGCAACTGGATGCGTTGGGGCAAGCGGTCGAATCGTTCACGAAACCACACCACGAGTTCTTGAATCACTGCGCGGTCATAAGTCTTTTGATAGGGAATTGACATAGTAAAAACTGTAAACTTGCACCACTCTATTTCTTAGACGTCAACTCCAAAGCAGTAAGGAGTCTGATGCACTAGGGCATTTTCTGCTAGAGAGGTGCTCATGTGTAGTGCAAATTTACGCATTATTCTTTAGCACAAAAAGTTCTTGCGCTGCAAAACGTGCGCTGCTCCCTCCCGTTCTCCACACAGACTTCTTTTTTCGTAGCCTTGTCCCTCCCCAACGGGCTTTATTTCCTTCCCCCACCTCACGAACGTCCCACTCACCCCCCCCTTTGTTCGTTCCTCGCCTTCAAACTTTTCTGAAATTTCCCAGACATTCATAACCCCTAAAAGATCAGAACATTATAGGGTCCCCCAAAAAACTCCAACGTTTTTGGAAAAATCTCCAACGTTTTTCAGAAAAGCTCCTACGTTTTTCGAGAAAGCTCCTACGTATTGAATCAACCACGCTCCTTTCTAACGTCTAATCTCTAACATATAACGTCTAACCGAGTCACGCTTGTCGTGGCGTGCAGAAAGGGTCTGCGACTCCGAGCAAAAAGGGTCTGCGACTCCGAGCAAAAAGGGTCTGCGACTCCGAGCAGAAAGGATCTGCGACCCTCTAACATCTACAATATGTCCCCTCGTCTATATTATCCCTACACGGTCGAACCCTTTCAGGAAGACTTCACCGGTAGACTAGCGTGGAGCACCCTGGGCAATCTCCTGCTCCGTGTATCCACCCTCCATGCCGAATCCCATGGATTTGGCTACACCTACATGAACCAGCACCACCGCGGATGGGTGCTTTCGCGCTTGGTCATAGAAATCAACCAGATGCCTCGCACGGGAGAAGCCTATACCCTCTCCACGTGGGTCAACAAGATATTCCGCCAATTCACCGATCGTCTCTATGCGATGCAGAATGCGCAGGGCGAAACCGTGGGTTACGGACACAGCACTTGGGCGCTCATCGACTACGACACGCGCCAACCCGTGAATCTGGAAAACCTGCCCGACGGAGGATTCTCTGGAGCCCTCCACCCCGAAGATGTGCCCATCGCAGGAGCCTCGCGCGCAAGAGTGAAGAGCGAAGTCCCAACTTTGGTGCATCGCGCTGCCTTCAGCGACCTCGACATCAACGGACACGTCAATTCCATTCGCTACATCACCCTCCTGCTCGACACCTTCTCCAAACAGTGGCACGCCACCCACGAGGTGAAACGCATCGAGATGTCTTATGGACTGGAAGCCTATGCCGACGACGAACTCCGCGTCTATGCCGATGCGCTCGACAACGACCGTTGGGCTTTTGAAATCCGACGTGTGCGTCCCTCAGAAGGCGACAAAGAAACCCTCGTGGTGCGCAGCATCATCACTGCCCCTGCTCTGACGAAGCAAGCCTGAAGACAATAGCCTCTCCAAAGATAGGTGCCCTTTGTCGTGCCCCACCTTTACCCCGCCCTGCTTTCGTGGCATGGCGATGCGAATTAGAATTGCCTTCTGACGCAGCGGGAAAATCAGGTCTTTTTGTGCGAATTTTCAAGAAAAACATTTGGAGATTCGGCAAAAACGCACTAACTTTGCACCGCAATCTCCGCAAGGAGCACTGTGAAAGCCGGAATAGCTCAGTTGGTAGAGCGACGCATTCGTAATGCGTAGGTCACGAGTTCGAGTCTCGTTTTCGGCTCTCCGATGAACCACCCAACTTTTTGGGTGGTTTTCTTGTGTATAAATGTCAAAATCTATCGGCAAAGCGTGATCATCTCACTAAGGTTTCGTAACTTTGCAACCTGACTTTACTGCCCCCAAGGGCTAACATTGAAATTATGACTGCAATCTCCAACTCTCCAAGCTCACAAAAGCCGAAATGGTACGAACCCGCCAAGCATCTTCAATGGTGGCTCACTTGGGTTTATATCATTGTGGGGGTGATTATCATGTGCTCTGGCTTTGTGTTCTTCATCAACCCCTATCACATCGTCCCAGGAGGTGTGTATGGCGCTGGTATTGTTTTGCACAGCCTCTTCCCCAGCATCCAAGTCGGCACCTTCGGTTGGTTCTTCGATGTGCCGCTGCTCACACTCTCAGCCATATTCCTAGGCTCCAAAATCGGGTCACGCACCATCTTTGCCGCGCTGATGACCCCACTCGTGATGAACTTGCTCGACTGGATAGCCTATCCCAATCCCGCTGCCATCAAGGCACTCGATCCTACTCAACTCTTTGGCGGAGTAATCAACATGAGCGAACATCTCATGCTCACCACCATCATCGGAGCTGCCACCATCGGATTGGGCTGCGGTCTGGTAGTGCGCCAACAAGCCACCACAGGCGGCACGGACATCGTGGCGATGTTTTTGCAGAAATATCTCAACATCCGCTTCTCCAATGGCATCCTCATCTGCGATGCAATGGTGGTGCTCTCCGGACTCTTGGTCTTCGGACTCGGACTCGGACACGTGGATGCTGGCGCAAGTGGACCGTCATGGCATCTCTCTTTCTATTCGCTCATTGCCATCTTTGTTGCGGCTAAAACCATCGCCTATGTGATCAATGGTGCACAAGATGACAAACTCGTCTTCGTCGTGTCGAACAAGCCCAACGAAGATTTCCGCCAATTCATCCTCCAAACGCTCGACCGCTCGGCTACACGCATCAAGAGTAGCGGTCTCTACAGCAACGACGACAAAGAAATGCTCTTCTTGGTGGTTTCTAACAAAGAAATCCCCGCAGTGAAGTTGAAGATTCAAGAAGTGGATCCCAATGCCTTCGTAGTGGTAAGCGATGCTCACGCTGCTTATGGTGAAGGATGGCGCCCATTGCCGCTCCCCGGTGAGATTACGGCGGAATAGCCTAGGCTTTCTCCCCACCCCTCTCCCCTAGATTCATTGCTATTTCAAGCATTCTGCCCTTTAGCTCTGGATTTATTTCCGAGCTTGTGAGATGACTCTTCCTGCTTTTAGCATGATTCAGCCTGCTCTTGAGAGCCCTCTGTCAGTTCATGGGGAGATGTTCTAGTGAAACAGCCTTATACTACTCAAAAAGTCCGCATCAACACATGATTTTGTGTTGATGCGGACTTTTTTTTGCGCATAGTCTGTTCAGAGATGCCGTGATGCTTCCTCTATAGCCCTTTGCTGTACGGGCTTACCTTCGATATAGACAAGCACAGAAAGCAGGGATTCGCCCTCAATATTTGCGATGGAGTCTTATCGCTTACGGAGTTCCCAGAAGGCAACAGCAGCAGCGGCAGCGACATTGAGGGAGTCCACCTCATGCGACATAGGGATGCGTACCACAAGGTCGGCTTCGGCTATGGTCTGCGCGGAGAGTCCATCACCCTCGGTGCCCATGATGAGGGCTAAGCGTTCGTGTTGGTGCAGACGAGGGTCGCCCAGTGCCAGAGAATCGTCGGTGAGTGCCATGGCGGCTGTGGTGAACCCATAGTCATGGAGGCAGGTGAGGGGCGGTGTGACCCACGTCCAAGGCACAAGGAAGATGCTTCCCATGGACACGCGGATGGAGCGGCGATTGAGGGGGTCGCACGAACTTGGGGTGAGCAGCACAGCATCTACGCCCAAAGCTGCGGCAGAACGAAAGATGGCACCGATGTTGGTGGTATCTACTACCTCATCTATCACCACAATGCGTTGAGCGTTGTGGAGCACCGTCTCGAGGGGGAGTGGTGCTGGACGTCGCATGGCGCAGAGCACTCCACGTGTGAGGGTGTAGCCGGTGAGAGAAGCCAGGAGTTCACGCTCGCCAGTGTAGACGGGAATGTCGCCACAGCGTTCGATAAGGCTCGCGGCATCGCCCGTAATGTGCCGTTCTTCGCAGAGCAACGCCAAAGGCACATAACCAGCATCGAGAGCAACGTGGATGACTTTAGGACTTTCGGCAATGAAGATGCCTTGTAAGGGATCAAGCCGATTGCGCAGTTGGGCTTCGGTGAGTGAGGTGAAAACCTCCACTCCAGGATGTTGGAGGGAAGAAATGGGAATGACAGGCATAAACTAAAGGGAAAGAAGGGGCGATGATGGGTCACCGCTGAAAAGACGATGTAAGAGAAAAGGCAAAAAATCCGTGCCGACAGTAATCCGTGTGTTACTGTCGGCACGAAGCTAATAATCTCCAATCAGTCATTAGATTGTAAAAGGGTTACTGGTAATGAAAAAGATGACTTCCTAATCTCGTTCATTTTCTTGGCATCTTGTTTCACTTTTGTGAAAACACGGAGCCAGCTCCTATCTGCATGGAAACACACAGAGCAACAGGCGAAAGAAGTAGGTCTTATTTATTCCCAAATAGAGTTATTGTCCTCGTCCTTTTGGCGAGAGCTGAGGGTTCCGTATGTTGCTCCCGCAACGCCATTATTTTCATCCATTCTTAAAACTTCGTCTGGCTTTCCACTCACGGCAATCATACCCTCATTGAGCATGGTGATGGTTTGGATTTCGGGACGACAATAAGTTTTCTTTTGCATTGTTGTTTGTATAAGATTGAGTATTCAACAAGTGAACTCACCAAGAAGACCACCGCACAAGGGCTTAGTGGGTGCGTCTTCTTGATGGTAGGTTTATGTTCAGGGAAGAAAATAGACCATGTCGCTGTCGTATGCAACTCAGTGCAGGAATACTGCACCGAAGACGTATGCGCAGGCAGGGATTATTCTCCGAGTTGTGCTATCTTTTCAGCCAAGAGCGTGAGATCTTTCTTGAGGAGTTCGATGCGACGCTCTACATCTGCCACGAACGAGGATCCCGACTTAGACTTGGTAGTGAGGAACGAAAGGTTGGTTTCGTAGGTAGCAATCTCCGCCTTCTTTTCATCATAGGCACGTTGGAGACGCTGACGCTCGTTGCCTCCTTGTGCAGCCACGCGACGTGCGAGATTGTCGATGCGGCGGCGTCCTGCTTCTTCGTGCAAAGTAGCGTAGAGCGTGTCGCACGCCTTGCGATAGGCACGATAGACTTTTTCCTTCTTTTTGAAAGGCACGTGCCCCACTTCGTTCCATTCGGCTTGGAGGGCTTTGACTGCATCGTGGAGTTTTTCGCTGCCTTCGGCAATGAGTTGTTCCAAACGAGCGATGATGTCTTGCTTCTTTGCCAAGTTTTCTATTTCCTCTTCGTTACCGCTAGCGTTGGTAGCCTTTTTGCGATCGAAGAAAGCATTGCAAGCGGTGTTGAATCGCTTCCAGATAGCATCGCTCGCTTTGTGCGCCACGGCTCCGATGGTTTTCCATTCGGCTTGCAATGCCACGAGGGCTTTGGTGGTAGTCGCCCAGTCTGTGCTTTCGCTCAGTTGTTCGGCTTTTTCGCAGAGGGCAGTCTTCTTCGCCAAGTTGGCAGCGAGGACTTCGCGCAATTCCTTGTAGAACTTAGACTTCGCGCTGAAGAAAAGTTCGCAAGCGGCACGGAATCTGTCGAAGATTTGTTGATTCGCCTTGCGAGGTGCATAGCCCACGGTCTTCCACTCAGCTTGGAGTGCCACGATTTCCTTAGACTGCGCTTCCCAATCGTTCATCGTGTGGAGTGCAGTCAAATCAATCGCCTCCACACGTTCGCAGAGTGCCGTTTTGCGCAGGAGGTTGTCTTCTTCCTGTTGCTTTTGAGCGAGGAAGAAATCTTGGTGTCGCTTGTTGATGGTGGTAGAAGCCGTTTTGAAACGATTCCACACTTCATCGCGCAATTCCTTAGCCACAGGACCCGTTTCGCGGAACTCGGCGTGCAGTTGTTGCAACTGGTGGAAGGCGCTGATTACATCTTCGAGCTCAGTGAGCTTCTCAGCGGCTTCGCAGATGCGCGTTTTAATCTCCAAATTTTTCTTGAAGTCATATTCGCGCATCTCATGGTTGATGCGCAAGAGGTCGTAGCACTGCTCCACATAGTGGTGGTAGTTTTTCCAAGTGTCGGTGACGTGTTCGGCAGGGATGTTGCCGATCTCCTTCCATTCAGCTTGGAGTGCTTTGAAAGTTTCGTAGTTTTTGTCGATCTGCTCAGCGTCGGCAGCAAAACCTTTGATTTGCTCAATAATGGCGAGCTTACGTTCGAGGTTTGCTTGGCGTTCAGCTTCAGCCTTTTCAGCCAATTCAGCACGGCGCACCTTGATGTTAGCAAGGAGCTGCTTGTATTCAGCTTCTAGGGGCTGTTCGGGCGCCACAAAGTCCGCTTCTTCGCCACCTTCTGCCAAGAATTGTTCGCGTGCCTTTGCCACCACATCATTGTGAAAGCGGTAGTAAGCACTGCGGCAGGCATCAAGTGCGCTGCGGTCGGCGTTATCGGGTTGTTCCAACAGGAATTTGAGTTGCTCAATCACCGCTTCGGGTGAAGTCAATGGGACGTGATGGGCAGCGTCGTTTGCGACGTGTTCAGTGGCAGCTACTTGGAGCTGAGGATCTACGTGTTCACTCATTGGTGGAGTGTCGATTTGTGGGTGAGAGATGTTAAACAAAATTGACGATTTTGAGGTCACACCCTGGCGTGTCCTCAGTATTTGACAATTCTAAAGTGCAAATAACGGCAAAAAGATAGGAATATCCAAATCTTTTTGCCGAAATCTGCACTAAAGTGTCTAATTTTCTACGGATTGTAGGTTTTATTTCTCGAAAAGCCTTCGCTTTTCTCTTCTATTACAGCCTAATCGCTGCAGGAAGCTAGCAGGAGTTGCAAGGTGAAGTTGGGCGATGTTCCCTCAAAATCACGTGGATAACAACAGAAAATGTTGGGCGTTTTTTCGTAATTCGTGGGAGAAAAACAAAAAAATCTCGGAGATTGCTGAGTGCAATCTCCGAGATATCTTTTAAGCATACAGATTATATCCAATTAATGCGGCGGAAATACCAGAAGAAGAGTAAGGTGATGAAGATGGAGGCTCCAATGGTGAGTGGGAAACCCCAGACCCAATGTTCCATGCCGTTGAGGAGGTTCATCCCGAAGATGCTGGCGATGAGCGTGGGGAACATGAGGATGATGCTGACGGAAGTCATCGTTTTCATCGTTTGGCTCATGTTGTTGTTGATGATCGCAGCATAGGTGTCGATGGTGGACTCCAAGATGTTGGTGTAGATGTTGGTCGTTTCGCGCGCCTGACTCATCTCAATATTTACGTCTTCAATCATGTCGGCATCGAGTTCGTCGACGGGCAACTTGAATTTCAACTTGGAGAGGAGCATTTCATTGCCACGGATGGAGGTGGCAAAGTAGGTGAGCGAGTCTTGCAGTCGAGAGAGATTGATCAAATCGGCATTGTTGATGGGTCGATCTAAGTCGCGCTTGGCAGCATCAATGATGGTGCTGATTTGTTTGAGTCGCTTCAGATACCACACAGCACTGGAGCGGAAAAGGCGGAACACGAAGTCTACGGAGTCGGTGAAACCGAGATTTCGCTTTTGCTGATACGACACGAAGTCTAACATCATGTTAGTTTCGAAGTGGCACACGGTCAAACAAATGTCTTTGTTGAGAATCAATCCCATGGGGATGGTGGTGTGTGGTGTGCGACTTTGCTCTTCCTTTTGGTAGGGAATGCGGAGGATGATGAGCATCCACCCTTCATCGTAGTCGTAGCGTGCACGTTCGTCCTTGTCTCGAATGTCATCGAGGAAGTAGTCGGGCACTTTAAGCGTTTGAGTGAGGTATTCTTCGTCTTCTGGAGTGGGACAGGTGGCTTGAATCCAGCAGTTGGGAGTCCATTCGTCTTGCGTGCGCAGACCTCGGTTGTAGTTCCAATATGTGAGCATAACGGGCTTTCTTCTTTATTGCAAAAAGGGGGTGTGGGTAGGAAGAAAGCCTTGCTCCATCCTAACCAAACAAGATGTGATACGTTTCCGAATGATAGTCGTCCATTTGGGTGAGAATTAGCGCGAACTTGCTGTGTATCCGTTTTTTACCGCTCACTATTGCGAGAGAGAGTGGACAACGCTGCGGCACGCTTTTCAGGGCTTTTTCAGCAGGTGGCTGCGCGTCTGATGAGGTGCGTTCGCTTTTTAACGGCTGCAAAAGTAGTGTTTTATTTTGAAATAGCCCATGTTTCTATCACAAGAAATGCGAAGAAGGCTTTCGGTTTTTCCTTGCCACACGCCACGATGTGGCAGGAGTAAAGTCGAGGTGGCAGATTCTTTTTGCTCATGCTGTGTTCTGTATCCGTCCCTCTTTGATGTGGGGATTCAGCAGAGCAGAGTTTTTTCAGTTCAATGCTTGGGAGATCTATCCTCAATGCTTGCTGAAGCTATTCTCAATGATTGGTAAAACAATTTTCAATGTTTTTTAATCCGTAGGTTTTAAGCCTTCAACACTTCGTCCACGCCCTCGATGACACTCAAGAATCGCACGGCGGTGCGGAGCTCTTCGGCAGAGTGCACGGCATAGTGCAACATACACTCCACGATGTTGTCGCGCGTCTCCATCTCGATGCGGTAGAGATTGAGCTGGAGTCCTTGCGTGAGACATTCGGTGATGTCGCTGAGGAGTCCAAAGCGATCGACAGCGCGCAGGCGGGTGCGCACCTCGTAGGTGTAGTCGGTGACGGGGAAATCGACATTGACAATGGCATCTCCGCGCTGTGCCGACAGACTGATGGCGCGGCGACAATCGCGACGATGGATGACGACTCTGCCATCACCTTGAGCTTCGTTGGTGAAACCGATGACTTCTTGCCCAGGCAGGGGCTGACAAATGGGACAGCGGTGGGGAGCTTCGGTGTGAACATGGCGAAAATAGCGCGACAGATAACTCTTGGCGCGATAGGTGGTGACGACCTTTTCCCACTCGGGCAGCGGATGCGCTTGCGGATGGGTACCGATTTCTACGCAACATCCATGGGTGAGCACGGTGGGAAGAGAGGCAAGTTTGCCATCGATGCGCGCATATTGTGCGTGTTTGCCCACATTACGCTCAAAGGCGAAATCGAGGGCAGTGGCTTGCTGGGGCAGGCGCACGGGGGTGCCGTCTGAGTCATAGACGGTGATGTCTTCGCTATAAAGGCTTGCTGTCACACCTTCCATGAAGTCGTCATCACCGTCGCTCTCGGCGATTTGCTGGAGTTGGATGCAAAATTTGTCGATCCACTGGCGGTCCGACTTGCTCAAGAGTTGATTGACCCCGCCACCATGCTCATGGTTGCGGTGGGTTTCGATGCGATCCACGATAAGCCCGAGCTTGGTGCGCGTCACCATTTCTTCGGAGGAAATGTGGATTTCGTCCCAGCGTCCGCACCCGCTGAGCAGCTGCACGTGATAGGATTGATAGCCATTCTCTTTGGGTACATCAATGTAGTTGATGGAACTGCCCACTTTTTCTTGAAAATGATTGGTGAGCACACCGTAGATGCGCAGGCAGATGGCTTTGTCGGTGCGCTTTTTGTCCACCTCGTTAAGACGCTTGCGGTCGTAGATGACGCAAATCACATAGCGATGGTCGATGTGGTGAAAATCGCGTCCCGACTTGCGCATGCGGGTGTCGATGCTGTAGGGCAGGCGGTAGCGCACTTCGGTGCGTACGTGCAGGTCTTTTTCAGCCAATAGTTGTTCGATGCGCGTAGTAAACTTCGAGAGTTCTTCGCGGTGTTGCTCGATGTCTTGCTCGAGGAGTTGCTGCAATCGCTCATAGCGATCGGGACATCTGAAACGAAAGGACAGATTTTCGAGCTCTCGGCGCAGGTTGTGCAGTCCCAAACGATTGGCAAAGGGGGCGTAGAAAAAGTCCGTTTCACCACCGATTTTCATTTGTTTTTCGGGGAGCATAGAGCCGAGTGTGCGCATATTGTGCAAGCGGTCTGCCAACTTGACAAAGACGGCGCGGATGTCGTGGCGCAAGGAGTCGAGGAGCTGGCGGAAGTTGTTTTCTTGCTTGCGCACATCGGGGGCTGCGCCTGCGATTTTGCAGGGCTTTGTCACCACCTTGACCAGAAATGCCACGTCGTCCCCAAATCGTTCACGGATGTCTTCGATGGTATAGGCGGTGTCTTCCACCACATCGTGGAGGAAAGCAGCAACAATGGAGTTAACATCGAGCATAAACTCCTCAGCCACAATGCGCGCCACTGCCACGGGGTGCATGATATAGGGGTCTCCAGCCGCACGCTTCTGCCCTTCGTGCGCTTCTTTGGCAAGGGTGTAGGCTTGACGCAGGCGAATCATGTCGTCGGCAGGGAATCTCAATGACAAACGCTCGAACATTTCGTCGACCGCTTTGTCTAATTTTTGCATATAGTCGTTCATGATCGGAAGGAGATTTGATAGTGGTGGTGGACTTCAAGGCATGATTTGAAAACCCTCTGAAGAGAGAAGAAAGTGCCCTTGCTGCCCCCTCTGTCCAACAGAGGAAAGAAGAGTCTGCTGTCTTTGTACCTTTTAGGCTTCAAAGTTATCACAAAATGCAGGATCTGACAAGTAAAGTCGACAAAATATTCACAACAACCTTAATTCTCGCATTTTATTAGGACATTCTTTGACTTATTATGAAGAATGTAGTATATTTGTACCTGCGTGGGCGCATCCGCCATGGTAAAGCACAAACAGAGCCATGTTGGTTGCGGCTCATTGTCATGACAATCATTCAATATTTCCCCGTTCGTTATGCGACAACTAAAAATTTCTCAGGGTATTACCAACCGTGGTGATGCCGCAATCGACAAATATCTCACTGAGATTGGTCGTCTTGAACTCCTCTCCATGGATGAGGAGGTGGAACTCGCACAGCGCATTCGCCATGGCGACCAAGCAGCTCTTGAGCGTTTGGTAAAAGCCAACCTGCGCTTTGTGGTGTCCGTAGCCAAGCAATACCAAAATCAGGGGATGTCGCTCAACGACCTCATCGACGAAGGCAACATCGGTTTGATGAAAGCTGCCCAGAAGTTCGACGAGACACGTGGTTTTAAGTTCATCTCTTATGCTGTATGGTGGATTCGTCAAAGCATTCTCCAAGCGATTAGTGAGCAAAGCCGCATCGTGCGCATGCCTCTCAATCAAGTGGGTTTGCAGGCCAAGATTGGTCGTGCCACCACAGAGTTTGAACAGCTCTACCAACGTCGTCCTTCTGCAGAAGAACTTGCCGAACTGCTCGACACCGACCTCGACCGCATCAAAGACAGCCTCAACGCTGGCGGTAAGAAGGTGAGTGTGGACGCACCCTTCCAAGACGACGAAACGAACTCCATGATCGACATCATGACCGATGAAGGAGCACCCGGCACCGACAACAGTATGGAGCGCGAATCGCTGTCCACCGACATCGACACCGCCCTTCAAGTGCTCTCTGAGCGTGAGTGCAGCGTGGTGAAAATGCTCTTCGGCATCGGTCGCACGGAAATGACGGCTGAAGAAGTGGCAACTACACTCAATCTCACCCGTGAACGTGTGCGTCAAATCAAGGAACGTGCTTTGCGTCGCTTGCGCGAAGAGGCCAACGTGAGCATCTTGCTCAAATACCTAGGATAGACTCCGAACGGAACTCGTAGCCCACGAGCTCAAGTTCCGACTTCTTATTGTTTTTTTATGCTCGGCAATGCGGTTTCGACTGCGTTGCCGTTTTGTTTTGTGTGGGAAGTGTTGTCTGTTTTTTTTCACACCCCAACCTATACCAGACAGCAATATTTCAAAACAGAAAAAAAACACCCTTCTCCTTTGGAAGATTCCCACGAACTTTGTACTTTTGTGGTCAAGACACACCACCCTCTGCCTCAACCTTTAAGAAGAGTGTTGCGCCTCCCCACATAAATCTAAAAAGAGAATTGCACCCTCCGGCGTAGAAAAGCGATACTCCCCTACTTCATCGCCAAAAAAGAATAGGGAGGGACCCGAAAAAAGGGCGTACCAGAACCCACCAATAATCTAAAACATCTTCAACACATAAATCCATGAAAAAACTCTTTTTATTTATTTCCTTGAGTTGGGCTACACTTTCTGCTTGTACCCAATCCGAAATTCTGCTTCCTCAGGCACAGCAGACCTCCATCTATGAAGAGCAGATCTCACATCCATCGGGAGGAGAGGATCGTTGCTATCTTATCTTTTGGAAAGATTCGCTAGGTGTGCATGGATGTTTAAATGCTACAACAGATGAGTTTTATCTAGCTAGAGAGGGATACCTTCCTGGTTATGAGATTCGTCCTTTGCAAAACATCATTGTAAAACAGGATTCCTTGTCTTTTACAGTCGAAGCAGGGGTAGAATTTGACTACCCAGTTCCATTATATTGCAAGGAGGAGGCTACAGCGCAGCGCATGGGCATCCCCCGTTGGATACAAGTAGGTGCTAAACCTGATGTGACCACCCATACATACAAAGGGAAAATCGAAGCCAACCGTTTGGTAATAGATGAGGGGGAGCCTTTTAGCATTCCTAGGAAACGTGTTTTCATTCGCTGTAATTGAGTTCTACTTTTTACTACTATTCAACACTACGCCATGGGAACTCTAGATTCTCATAATTTAGTGCTTGTTTAATTACAACTGGAATTGGGTACTCATACTTCGTTCTATGACCGTAAACTTCTAATAACATACATTTATGATACTTCGACTATTGTTTTGCTGCATCTGCACTCTTGGCTGGTGCAACTCGATTTTTGCTGATGACACACTCCACGTTGTGAAGTTTGACGATGAAACTTATTACACCATTGAACGATTTGAAGGAGGTGCATTTTCTCAGAACTTCACCTACTCGCCTACTAGCTTTGCACGTGCTTTCAGCGATGCGGCAGCCATAAAGGCAGATACCTCGCGCAAGCAACCCAAAGAACTTGACGATCCTTTCTTGGAATTCGGCTGCTACAACATGGACGGCTACTTTAATCGTTATTTCCAAGACATCCAAAATCTTCCTACAAAATTCTTCGATGACCTTGCTGCATTGCTTCCCCAAGAATATGTGTCAAAAATGATGGTGCAGATAAATCTAAACCGAGACGGCGTTCTTTTAAGGGCATCCCTACTCTTGCCTGCTGGTGCTCAGCCACTATCTAAGCAATATTTGACTGAAATCAATCGTTACCTCCTACATTTCTACTTCCCCAGAATGAAGGAAGGTTACCACAAAGTCCCAAGGTTGCTTCCTATTCGTATGCTTTTTCAGAGAATTCCTCAAGACAAGTAATCTTAAGTAGGCTATTCTATCGTCTCCCGCTATCTCCTTGGTGAGTTGGCGAGGGATGAAAGTCGAATTCGAAATAAGCTATGAAAAGAAGAATGATGATATAACACTTACTTGTAAAACAGATATGCTTATGAAAAAGATTCTTATTTTTCTTATTCTCCTTTTTCTCCTTTTTCTCTCTTGGACATTACACGCTGTATATGCTCAAACAGACAAACTCGTTCCTATTGAACACGTGTCCTACATCTATGATGAGCAACTCGACTATCCCACAGGAGGAGAGGACCGTTGCTATCTTATCTTTTGGAAAGATTCGCTAGGTGTGCATGGATGTTTAAATGCTACAACAGATGAGTTTTATCTAGCTAGAGAGGGATACCTTCCTGGTTATGAGATTCGTCCTTTGCAAAACATCATTGTAAAACAGGATTCCTTGTCTTTTACAGTCGAAGCAGGGGTAGAATTTGACTACCCAGTTCCATTATATTGCAAGGAGGAGGCTACAGCGCAGCGCATGGGCATCCCCCGTTGGATACAAGTAGGTGCTAAACCTGATGTGACCACCCATACATACAAAGGGAAAATCGAAGCCAACCGTTTGGTAATAGATGAGGGGGAACCTTTTTCCATTCCTAGGAAACGTGTTTTCATTCGCTGTAACTAATCTCATATACCCCATCATTTCCGTGTTGAAGTGATGGGGTACTTTTAAGGTGTATATTATATACATCATTACTCCATCTATAAGCAACAATAAAAGTAGGTCTATAGGTCAAATTGCAGACTGATATACCACGTAAAATGTAGAATATATTACCTTTATATGAGGTTCAAAATCTCATCCCAATTTTAACGGGCTAATTTATTTTTCGAAAAACTCCAAGGTTTTTTGAAAAGATTCTATTCCCTAAGTCACTTATGTTCAACCATCTTATATTTTGAATGGGATGATAGTGAAAATGCTGGTCATGATAAATCTTCTTCAAAACAAAAGTATAGCTTTGGCGAAGTGGCAGATTTAATTTATTGACGATGTCTAGCACCTTTGGGACAATGCTTTTATGCAACTTGGCATTTGTGGGATAGGTGATATTCTTCTCTTGAATGGTAGAATCGATGAAGGCAACTTCATAATGTTCGCCATTTTCCTCTTCGTTATTGATGCGAATACTTACTTGGAAAATGAGTTCTATGCCCTTTTCTCTAATACGTTTGCGAAAGTGCTCAAGTTCAGAAGAGACGCAAGGAGCACTGGATACAATTTCTTGCATACCGCAAAAGTTTGATAAGGAGCATTTCACTCTATTGTTCCACAACCGATTCGTCTGAGAGGTTACGAAGGTGTTTGAGTATCAACAAACCACACATTAGACGAATGGGGTTGGCTGGACAACCATTATCTTGACAGCAAAGAGGTGAGAATGCGGTATCAAATGTTGTCCAATATATTTTGTCCGATAGTTTGTAGAGGGTGAGGATGAGACGAGAAGAGAAGGGATATATGAGGAAATATAGAAAAAACAATGACTACACAAAAATAATTGTCTTATTATTCGCATAGCTAATTACAATTGTGTAAGTTTGTGGCAGATTTCAGAAAGATATAACAAATGAAACTTGAACAATATACTAAAGCACAATCAGGACAAGGTATACGAGAGCTTACTCACGAGTTCTTCGAATACCACCAAAACTACATTCAAAAAGTCGGAAATACACATTGGAAAGAAACTGATTCTTCGGTCTCATCAAAGATGTCGCTATCTTCGCAGCCTCGCTCACGAATGATTAGTTTCGTTTCGAATGATTATCTAGGGCTTTCACAGCATATGCAAGTACAAAGCGATGCTATTCGTGCTATCAATTTGTACGGGACTGGTTTTTGCGCAGCTCCGAGTATAGGAGGGTATTCATCCTTACAAAAGAGATTAGAGACCTCTTTGTCATTATTTTTACACACTGAGGATACCATTACATTCAATTCTGGCTTTTCTGCTAATGTTGGAATGATGTCAGCCTTAGCCCAAAAAGATGATGTCATCTTCTTAGATAAAGGGCTTCATCGAAATGTCTTCGAGGGTGTAAAACATTGTATCTGCAAAGTACTTCCACATAATGACCTCAATGCATTAGAAAAGGCTTTGCAACGCTATAAGGCAGATGGAAGAAATCTCTTCGTGATAATAGATGGTGTGTATTCTCAAGATGGAGATTTAGGACTCGTCCAAGAATATCTTGACATATCCGAAAAGTACAACGCAATGCTCATTGTGGACGATTCACACGGTATAGGAGTGTTGGGTGAGACGGGTGCATGTCTGTTAGAAGTAAAAGGTATTTTGGGAAAAGTGCCACTCGTAACAGGTTCTCTAAGTAAAGCTTTTGGTACAATAGGAGGCTATGTCTCTGGGCGTAAGGAACTGATCGATTATATCCGCTATTATGCTGGTAGTTGTTTCTCTGCATCGCTTCCTCCTCCTTGCCTTGCGGCAGCATTAAAGTCATTAGAGCTGATTCAGAAATATGCCGAAGAAAGAAAAGAATTACTAGCTAAAGCGGAATACGCAAGAAAAAAACTTCAAGAGGCAGGGTTTTCTATTACGAATTCCTCTTCACCTATAATTGGAATTTTGTCACCAACATACGATGACGCTGTTTTGTGGGCAGAGCGTCTCCTTGAAAGAAACATCTATATTGTTCCTATGGGCTACCCTGCAGTCTCAAAACGACATCCTCGTTTGCGTTTGGCATTATCACACTTACACTCTTATCGCGATATCGACCAATTTATAGCAAAACTAACACAAGTATCAAAACCTGATTACCAATATATGGCAAAACAAAGACGCTCATCAGCTGAAATCTCAAAACTTATAGATCAAGCGACTCAAGAGATTATTCGTGAAAAAGGATTCTCAGGGCTTTCAGTTCAAGAAGTTTGCACTAGGGCAGCTATTGATCCTACAATGTTCTATCACCGTTACCCAGAAGGATTTGTGTTCTACATTGAGAAATTTATCCGTGAACATGATTTCTGGTTTGACTTTTACAATACGCATTCTCTGGAAAACTTGCTCGGTACCCCAGAAGAGTTAACGAATATCCTAATGTCGCTTTGGAGTAGTTTGTGCAATGATGGACTTCTCAAGGCATCTTTACGTATTGCGCTACAAGATAACCCTTCTGAAGCATCGATTGAAATTGCAAAAGAAAGAGATAATCAAGCATTACCTCTCGTTGAGCTATTCTCGTCCTCTTCTTCCAATCCTCAAAGGAGAAAAATTCAATTAGCGATTCTTACTGCAGGGATTCAATATCTGGCTCTCCATAAGGATATTTCTCCATTCTGTGGTATTGATTTTAATGACCTGCCGATAGAAGAACTGAGAGAAGCCTTGCAAGTAGTTATTGATGAACTTGACCAAAGATAAGTACAATCTCAAACTCCTTAAATTGAAAACATCGATCAATCTAGAAGTGTAATTCCTCTTACAACATTGATAATACAATCATAAACTATGGAACACAAAAGACTTTTTGCAGCTCCCGTCATTCTTTTGTTGATGTGGCTCACTGTTAGCAGCAGTTATGCACAGCAAAAAGCACTCGTCACTTTTGAACTCAGACAGGTGGTAACAGAGGAAGTAATCGTGCAACCCAAGTTCGCGCTTTTCTTCCAAGACAGCATTGCTGTGCCATTTCAAGAATTTGCTATTCACGACACCAATAGCGGTGTGCACTCTTTGGAGTTTGAATATAAACCAGGACGATATACACTGCGAATCAGCAAAGAGGGTTACCAAAATACAGAGAAACAATTTCTGGTGCGCACACGCCGCAATTCGGCGTTTGGCATCGGTACAATCCAAATGAGCAAAGCCAAAGACTACAAGCTGGGCGAGGCTGTAGTGAAAGCTACGCACATTAAAATGGTGATGCGTGGTGATACCTTGGTCTACGATGCTGCGGCTTTTGAGTTGGCAAATGGTTCGATGCTCGATGCGCTGGTGGCACAGCTCCCTGGTGCAGAACTCAAAAACGGACAAATCAAAGTGAACGGCAAGCATATTGAGAGCCTAATGATCAATGGCGAGGATTTCTTCGCTGGTACACCCAAGGTAGCTTTGGAAAATCTACCTGCTTACACCGTGAAGAATATCAAGGTCTACGACCGCGCAGCCAATGACGCCTACCTTCGTCGTCGGGCAACAAATGGAAAGAAGCTACCGAACGAAGACGAACATATGGTGATGGACGTTCAGCTCAAGAAAGCCTACTCCACAGGCTGGATAGGCAATGCTGAGGCTCACTATGGCGTACCCTCCGATCGCTATTTGGGCAAGGCTTTCGGTTTAGGATACTCCGATCGCCTGCGGCTGGCAGCCTTTGTCAATATCAATAATATCAAAGACACGCAGGCGGGCAATGCCTCAGGACAATGGGGAGGAGGATGGCCTCAAGACGGCTTGCTCGACCTCAAGATGGGTGGTCTCGACTATCTCTATAAGGTGAGGAAGACCAAGGTGTTTGGCAACGTTATGCTCACCCACGAAGATGTGAACATCGAAAAACACACAAGCAGTGTGAACTACTATAACAGTGGCAACGTGTTTGGACGTACACTCTCACAACAGACTGACAAGAAATTTCACTTGATTTCGTCGCACACGCTGCAGCACTTTGGAGAACAGATGTATCTTCAGCTTGCTCCCTCCATTGACTATCTGCGCAATGACTACACTTCTCTCTTGCGCACAGCAAGCTTCAAGGCTAATATCCATGAAAACTACCGATTGGCATCCCTCGACTCTCTCTACTCTCCTCTCGGTCTACGCGCTTCCCTGGCGCAACATCTGCTCAATAGTACTAATCAAGAGAAAGAAGGACGCTCAGGATGGTTCATTGGAAGACTAAATGGTGGGGCTACTATTTCGTTCCCCGACTTGGGGGATAATCTCGAGATAGGAATGAATGGAGAGTACAGACACAACACAGACCGACCACTCATGGCAACGCATCGTTTCTCAGACTTTCAGACGCAGACCGATGGCACGGGCGAACGTCTCAGCCAACGTCAAGATGGGGTTTCCACCTCCTACAACATCAATGGAGGAGCTGCATACTCTCTCTCTTTGATGCCTTATAATCCTCAAAACGGACACTATGGAATCGTACAATTCCGTGCTACTTATGGTCGCCAATACAATAAGCAAGACGACAACTATTGGAAGTTACGCGAACAACTTGCCAATGGAGCGATGACTGCGCTCTTACCTCCTTCTGCCATTCGTCCTGAGATATTACAACAAGATTTGAATAATAGTGTACATTCCGTTTATACACGAGACACCTATTCCCCAGGAGTGGAAATGGATTATGTGTATCACCCCAACATCAACGTAGAAAGACAATATAACGTCAATCTCAAATTGGCGAGCAATGTACGTCGTGAGTCATTGCACTATCTGAAGCATCAGTTAGACACGACTCTCATACGATGGGCACATGAGTTCTCTCCTGCGCTCTCTCTCCAGTATAACTACAAGACTGGCATTAGTGCGAAGGAAGCCAAGATAAGTTATGCTTTCTCCGAAGGCATCCCTAGCATCTACTATCAGTTGCCAACAGTGAACGATAGCGACCCGACCAACATCTACGCCAACAATCCCAACCTGCGCCGCTCACTATCGCACAGCGTCAATGGGTATTATTCCTATCAACACCACAGCACGCACAGCAATATCTCTTTCAGCACGGGATATGGACGCACAGATCGCGCCATTGCCTACGCACGCCAATACCAGCGCAACACGGGCATCACCAAGTGGACACCGCAAAACATTGACGGCAACTGGAACGCAAATGCCTCCCTGCAATACTCCACTCCCTTGGGCAAGAAGGAGGCTTTCCAACTGCAAGGTACGAGTGCGGCCTACTATCTCAATTCTGCAGACTTCACCACCGACACCGATGAGATGATGCGCTCCGTGGTGCGCAACCTCACCCTCTCGCAGCATTTAGGCTTAACTTACCAATCTGGCAATAACCGAGTTGGGCTGGAAGGTCGCGTCTCTTGGTTACGCAGTCGCTCGGAACAGCGCAACTTCCAATCCACAGACGCTGTAGACTACAATGCCAAAGCTAGTGGTCTTTTCCACCTGCCTCAAGATTGGGAAATCGGTAGTGACATGAACCTCTATGTTCGTCGCGGCTACAATGATGCTACGCTCAACACGACCCACTGGGTGTGGAACGCCTCGCTCTCCAAACTATTGATGCGCGGCAACTTGGTAGTCAAGCTCACCGCCATTGATATGCTCTCGCAAATCAGCAACCTGCAATACAGCATCAATGGTCAAGGTCGCACCGAAACGTGGGTTAACACTCTACCCCACTACGTGATGCTCGGTGTGCAGTATCGCTTTCACATTATGCCCAAGAAGAAACAATAATGAAGTTTTATCGACAGTTAGTGTACCTGTTGGAGTTGCAAAACTCAGACAAAAAGCTCATTCAGTATCTTCCTATTCGTTTCACCTATATAAAATAAAGTACGTATGATGAAAGATAAATTAGTGTCATTGCTTGTCGCCACTCTATCGATCTTTTTTACGAGTTGTAATTCGGGATATAGATTGGAGGAATATTTGTTTAGCAAGCGAAAATCTGTCTCTGGTTATTGTAATGTAAACTCAACTAAGTATGAAGTTTGCAGAATCTATGACCCTGCTTATCATGGTTATGACCCCCAATATACTAATGTGGACATGAGTATGCTTATTGTTCCAGAAGGGTATATATTCTCTTATGTCTTATTGTCTGATTCTAAAGAAAAGCTCCCAGATTTTAAGTATCAACTATACTTCTATCTGCCTTATGGAGCGAACGGTTGGGGTGAGTCTCGTCGTTATGAAATAGCAAAAGATCAAAGGTGGGTACATCAACTACCTTCCGATTTCAGCATTTTGGATGTGCAAAGAATAGTGGGGGTATTAAAAAGAAAGGATCAGCTCGGAGTAGCAATCCTAAGGAACAACATCACTCAGGAAGAAGTAAGTCTTTCAGGCGTTTTTGATGTCGTTCCAGACAAGAAGTATCCAAAGTATTATACCATTCGGTATCAGTTACGGGGCAAAGAGAGAACAGGTCAATCGCTAGAGTTGTATGGTCAAAGTTATACTTCAGGAGACCTTAAAATGTGGAATAATTAAGCCTGTCATAGTTATGTAAAAAGTTTCATTTGTTCTATTGTTGTTGTTATTCTCATGTGTACAGGAGTTTTTTTTAGACAACAAAGAGGGCATGAAGTATCTTCTCATTACTAAATTAATGAGAGAATGATATGTACCAAAGCATAAAGAACAATACTGTCTTTACTTGTTGGGGTATTGGGTACAGATTGTTCATACCCGCCACGGAAGGATCTCAGACTTTATTCTCAACCTTTTGGCTGGAATGGCAACTTTTGCTCTCTACGATACAAAAACCTCTATCAATATGAAATTTGAGATGGAGGAAGAAGCAGAGGTGAAGCAGCTCACACTTTTCTAAACAATACTTGCGGGAAACAATGAATCCTCGATCTGCAACAAAGTCGACAGTGTCGCTGTAGACAATAACCTGAATAAAAAGAAGGTGACCAAAAGCAAATTGAGATTAACATAG
>ERZ772942.55-NODE-55-length-40896-cov-4.543057_pt1 | contig 40896 bp, 69 predicted proteins | sample MGYA00511135_ERZ772942 | MGnify/ENA primary metagenome ERZ772942 (study PRJEB29015, sample SAMEA2738099) | human oral metagenome | biome: human oral; feature: human-associated habitat; material: saliva | place: China | collected 2265 ... | reverse complement strand
AGGACTACCGGGAGTGCCCCGGCGAGGCGCTGCGCCTCAGACAGGACAGTCGCCCCGCCACGCGGGGACGACGGCCAGGGCATCGGGTCCTGCTCCAGCACCTGCAGCAGGTCCAGAGCCTCGACCTTCACCTTCCCGGAGGGGTCCTCTTCCCAGGACTGGTGCTGCCACCACCCGAGGTCCACCTCATCGCGGCCGTCCCGGGTCTCGAGGATGGCGACGACGTGCGACCGCTGCCCGAAGTTGTTGAGGGCGTCCCCGGGCGACTCGGGCACCCAGGACGCCGGGCAGGTGTAGGTGAGTTTCCCCGGCACGACACGGTCGGACGCCCAGTCGATCTGCACGTCCTCGCACGGGACGTCGAGGGCGACCACCACGCCACCCAGGTGGACGTCGATGCGTGCTCCGACGGCGACGGGGCCGGCTAGGGCCTCGGTAGACGGGCCGGGCCTCATGGCATCCCCTGCACGCGCTTGGCGACCTCGATCGCCGACCATGCCTGCCAGCCCGGAGTGTCCGGGTGCGCCTCGCCGTAGTCGGCCCACTCGCCCCAGGTGGTCACCGGGACAGCCCCCATCGGGGCACCGTCGTCGCGGGGCTCGTGGGCCGTCCACTTCACCGTCAGCTCGATCAGGTCATCGATGAGGCGCTTCCGGGAGACGCCGGTGACGATGACCATCCTCGGTGGCACCCCGGCGGTCGGGGCGGCCGGGATCAGCATGATCGGGTGATGGGATTGCAGCACCCACCAGACGTATGCCTCGGCGTCGGGGTGGCAGGCGATGACGCCGCTCCCTGTCTCGGGCTCATCTCGGAGCGCCCACCGGGTCACCCCACCGACGCGGGAGGCCTTCGAGGACCACTCCACGGGGTCCTCGTTGCTGACGTAGATGAGGCCGGGGGCGCTGCGCCCGTCCCGGCCGGCCACGTAGACGCCGTACCAGTCCCCTACAGGGCGGGTGAGCGACACGCTGTCGCCCCCCGCTCTGTAGGTGGTCTCGACGCCGGGCATAGCCAGCCCGTCAGCCACCAGGTGCTGCCCCTCCCCCAGGCGGGCCAGCACACGGTCACCAGCGGTCACCGTGGCCGGCCCATCCACGAGGAAGGACGGCAGGCCGGACGTCGTGCCGATCCACCCCTTGAGCGCCATAGCGCCCCCTCTCTGTCAGTCGTTACGTGACGCCTCGACGGCGACACGCTCAGCCTCGACGCGCATCCGGCCAATGAGCTCGCCGTCCACGTCGCGCACCTCGAGCACCGAGGGCGTGTTGCCGCCCTTGCCGAGGAGGTCGCCGATCTTGGACCACTGGCCGCCGGTGAAAACCGGCTCGGGCTTGCCGGTCGCGTTGAGGACCGTCGTCAGGCCCGGCTGCAAGAGGCCGCCGGAGTCGAACTTGTAGAGGCCAGTGCTCGGCGACCCCCAGATGGGGACCTCTCGGACCGGGATCCCGAACGTGGGGGCCTCGACCATGCGGCCGCCACCACTGGCGATGGCGATGTGGTGGGCGGGGTACCCCCAGAACAGGAGCGTCCCTGGGGTGTTGTAGGACCCGCCGGGCGTGGAGCCCGCCTGATAGCCGGCCGCCGTCAGACGCGGGATATTGCTCCCCATCTGATGGGCCGCCCAGTACACGAGACCCGAGCAGTCAACGCCGGGCGGGATCGAGGACCCACCCCACACGTAGGTCGCGCCAATCGCCATCCTGGCGGCGTTCACGATGTCCGAGGCGGCCATCGTCGCCGTCTTGCCCTTGAGCCACTCCCCGAACCCGTCAACCCAGCGGCCAGGCAGCGCCCCAGCCATGTCGTGGAAGAAACCACTGCCTGGCAGGCCGGCCATGACGGCCTTCATCGGGAGACGGATCAGGTTCTCCACCGCGCCCAGCGGGTCGGAGATGATCGAGGAGACCGCATCCGCCGCGCTGGAGATCCAGCCGGTGGCCGAGTCCCAGCCGGACTTCGCGGCTCCCTTGAGCTTGTCCCAGATGCCGCCGTCGGCGAAGGCTGCGAAGCGCGCCCCCTGGTCTCCGCCGGGGATGTGCGCCCCGCTGGAGCCCTTGGCTGCGGCGTTCATCCGGTGCACGGCAGCAGGGCCGCCGACGGCGCGCACCCACTCCGGCCGCATGATCGCCTCGCCGCCAGACAAGGCGATAGCGCCACCACCGTCAGGCGAGTAGAAGTGGTAGATGTCCCGCCCCGGTGAATAACCGGGCAGGACACCACCGCTGGCGTACCCTGGGATTGCGGAAACGTCGGGGAGTCTCAGTGACAGGCCCAGTTTCTCCGCAATGGAGTCGGCCGTCTTCTTAATACCATTCTTGTAAACGGTATTGATGATGAAATTAATCGGTTTGGCTGCAACCGACTTAACCCCATCCCACACGGTCTGAATACCAGACTTCATATTCTCGAAGGCTTTTTTGATATTCGTGGTGACCGTATCGAAGATCGGCTTGAGCGTGTTCTGGAACCATGTCGCCACCGCGTTGATAGTGGACTTGATGCCGTCCCAGACGGTCTTCAAGCCATTCCACAGCGTATCCGCACCGGACTTGATCCCGTTCCACACAGTGGAGATGACGGGCTGCACGTAGGTCTGGAACCATGAGACGACCGTGAGCACGGTCGCCTTGATCCCATTCCAGATGGTGACAATCCCATTCCACAGGAATTGGGCGCCCACCTGAATCCCGGTCCACACTGCGGAAATGACCGGCATGACGTAAGCAGTGAACCAATCGGCAACGACCTGCACCGTCACCTTGATCCCATTCCAAATCGTGACGATCCCATTCCACAGGAACTGAGCCCCTACCTTGATGCCGTCCCAGACAGCAGCCAGCACGGGAGCCACATAGGCGTTGAACCAGTCCACAGCCACGCCTACGGCCGCCATGATCCCGGTCCAGACGGCCTGAATCCCCACCCACAAGTACTGGGCACCGGTGACCACCCACGACCAGACCGTCGCGAGCGTCGGGGCGACGTAGGCCATGAACCAGTCCACAACCGCCCTCACCGCGACCTGGATCAGGGTCCAGACGACGACGAACGGGATAGACAGGAGCCAGAGCCCAACCTTGATCCCAGTCCACACGGCCTCGAATACCGGAACGACATAGGCGGTAAACCAGTCCGCGACCGTCTGCACCGCAGACTGAATCCCGGACCAGACGCCGGACACGATGCTCACGAGCCCGTTCCAGATGCCCCCCAGGACACTCACGGCACCCGAGATCGCAGGCACCACGTAGGAGGTGAAAAACCCACTGACGGCACCCCACACCGTGTTCCAGACCGAGCTGAGCGCGTTCAGGGTTGCGTCCCAGTAGGGGGCGATCCAGTCCAGGAACTTCTTGAACTCGGCGGTGATCGCCGCCCATGCTTTCTTGCCGGTCTCCGTCTGGGTGAAGAACCAAGCCAAGGCGGCGACGACGGCGAGGATGGCCGTCACGATGAGGATGTACGGGTTCGCGTTCGAGACCACGTTGAAGGCCGCCTGCGCCTTCTTCGCGGCGTCCACGGCCTTCTCCATGGACTGGAGGCTGGTCACCCACTTCAGTACGCTGCCGGCCTGCTTGATCGCGTCAATCGCCTGCGTTGCCTTGTGGAGGGTCCAGAAAGCGCCCGCGGCGGTGCCAACGGTGACAGCCAGGGTGGAGAGCATCCCCTTGTGCTCGATGCCCCAGGACGTCGCTGACAGGAGGGCGTCGCCCACCTTGACAATGGCGTCACGGAGCCCCTCAAGGAAGCCGGTCAGTGGCGAGTTCGGGTCGAGCCCGAACAGGGGCTTGTCCGTCTCCCCGGTGAAGATGATCTCCACGAGGCCCTGCACCGACGGGATGAGCGTGTCGTTGATCCAGGTACCGGCCTCGATAGCGGCATCACGGACATTGAAGAGGAAGTCCACCAGGGCGGAGTCCTCTTCGAGCCCGAAGAGCGAATCGGGGCCCTGATAGTCGCCGGAGAACAGGATGCTGGCGACACCCTGGATCCCGGGAATCAGGGTCCCGGTGACCCAGTCCCCGGCGGCCCGGGCGGACTCCCCGATCTTGAAGAGGAAGTCAACGATCCCGGAGTCCTCTTCGAGGCCGAAGACCTTGCTGGAGCCATCGAACTGGCCCTTGGAGAGGATGTCCCACACGCCCTGAATGCCAGGGATGAGGTTGTTCTGAATCCACCCGAAGGCGTTCTCTGCCCCCGACGCGACGTTCCCCATGAAGTCCGTCAGGGCGGGCTTGATCTGGTCGACAATGCCCATCGCCCCAGACACGAGGGCGGCCTCGAGGTTGCCCCATGCGCCCTCAATCGTCTTGGTTGACGTCGCCGCTTCCTTGGCGACATCCGTCATACCAAGGTCCATCACCGCCGCGTTGAACTCCTCGGCGGTGATCTCGCCTTTCTCCATCGCCTCACGGAAATTGCCCGTGTAGGCCCCGGCCTCGAGTAGGGCTTGCTGGAGTTTCCCGGATGCGCCGGGAACGGCGTCGGCGAGCTGGTTGAAGTTCTCGGTGGTGAGTTTCCCCTGACCTGCGGTCTGGGTAAGCACCATGCCGACGGACTTGAATGTTTCGGCGTTTCCGCCGGCGACGGCGTTGAGGTTGCCGGCCGCCTCGGCGAGTTTGTCGTAGCCCTGGACGTTATTCGACGCCAACTGGGCGGTGATCGACTGGATATCTGAGAGGCCGTAGACGGTCTTGTCCGCGTAGTCTTTTGTGCTCTTGGTGAGCCGGTCGACGTCGGCCGCGGATTTCCCCGCGAAATTCAGGGTGTTCTTGAACTTATTCGTCGCGTCGGAGGCGGTGATCGCCTGGGTGGCGATGTCCGAGAAACCCGCGGCGAGCCCGACGGCGGACGTGACAGCGAGCGCCCCGGCCGCGATCTTCCCGACCTTACGGAACGCGCCACCCAGGCCAGAGACGATACTGCGCTCAGCCGGCCTAGTATCAACGTCCCCCAGCGCCTCCTTGAGCTGCTGGGAGATCGCCTTGGTGGAGAGGGCCACCTGAATCCAGGCTGTGCCGATGGTGTGTCCCGTAGGCTTGCTGCCAGCCATTCCAGGCCCTCCTCTATATGCTGGGAGGCCCCACAGCGGCGTGCTGTGGGGCCTCCCCTCGTGTGGTTATGTGCTGGCCTGGGCGGCCAGTTCTGGGTGCCTGGCGAGCCAGCGGCGGGCCTTGGCGTCCTGCCGCTCCTGCGCCTCCCGGGCCTTCGCCTGCCAGCCGGGTTCGGGCGGCTGCGGCGGCTTCGGCAGGTCACTCTGCTTGGCCCCTACGGCGCTGGCGATGTAGCAGCAGATTTGCCAGGCGGCCATCCTGATGGCGGTCACCTCGTCGGAGAGGGCGACGTCCCCACCCATGGCCCTCCCCAGGGCTGAGCCGGGTGGGAGGCCACGGATGAGGGTCAGTAGCCGCCTAGGCGTCAGCCGGCCGCGGTAGAGGTCCAGGAGGTCCACCCCATAGACCCGCAGCAGGTCGGCTTCGATCTCCTCCCCATGCTCCCGAAGGAGTCTGGGGAGGGCGATCAGTTTCCCGCGTTCAGGGCCTCGAACACCTGCTGGAGGAACTCACCCATGGCGTCGGCGGACACCTTGCCGTCCTTGCGGACGTGGGCCTTCACCTCGTCGTAGGCGTCGCCCAGGACGGCGCGGGTCACGCGCATCATCGCGGCCGGGGAGGCGCTGCCGTCCTCCATGGCGGCCAGCGCCTCGATCACCTCCCAGTCGGACTGGAAGACGGTCGGGTCAACCGTGACGGTGAGACCGTCAACGGTCACCTCGACGACGCCGCCGCCGTTGGCCTCGGCCTCCTGGAAGTCCTTCGGTGTCGCAGCACCGATCTCCTTCGCGCGCTTCCCGGTCTCGCTGGTCTTCTTGCTAGTCATCTGTCGGTCCCTTTCGGTGGTTGGCGGTCCCAGAATGTGTGGTGACCCCACCCCGGCGCAGGGACCGACCATCCGCGCCGGGGCAGGGAGATAAGCAGCCGTCAGGCCGGGATCAGCGACTTCGCGTTGGAGTAGATGACGTAGTCGCCCAGCACCGAGAGCTTGTAACTCCAGGCGGTCAGTTCGCCGACCTTGAAGGCGACCTCGCCGCGCTCACCCAGTTCGAGGCGAGGGAAGACGATCCGCATGCGGGTGCGACTGTCGCCGGTGGAGGCGGTGTCGAAGACGTCGAGGACGCCGGACAGGACGGTGACCGTGCGCTGGGCCTTCGCCGTCAGCTTCGCGACGTCGGTCTTCTGCGGGCCGGCACCGATCTGCTCCTGGATCTTCTCCGCCTTCGCGTTCAGGAAGCGGGTCACGATACTCAGCTTGCTCTCCAGGAGGGCAGCCTCGAGCCCCGTCTCTGACGAGTCCATGAAGGTGCGGACCACGCCGTGGCCTTGGTGGCCTTTGATTTTGGTCACGCTGTCATCCATGGTGAGCTTGATTCCGTCGTCGGACAGCCATCCGCAGTCCTCCAGGGTGGCGGGGACGGCGGTGGTGAGGCCCTGGATCTTGGTGGCGAGGGCGGGGTCGTGGGCGCCCAGGTAGAGACTGTCGTCGTCAGACCCGAAGCCGAGTACGTTGTCGGCATTGGTAGTCATTGGTTCTCCTTACGGATTCCGTGTGGTGATCTGGTAGGTGGCCGTCGCTCGGGCGGCCGCGATAGTCGGGTCGGGCGACTCAGATGGGGCGTTCCCCGTGACCTTCGTGACCGGCCAGTCATGACCGGCCACGAGCGCGTTCACGGCGGCGTCAACACGAAGGGCCAGGCGCATTGCCTGGCCCGTAGTGGGAGCGAAACTGTCGATGGTGACCTGACCGGTGGAGAGCACCCGCTGGTGCTGGCCCTGCCCGCCCGTAGCGAGCACCAGCACCAGAGGATCCGGCGGATCCCCGTTCGCATAGGGGACGGTGGACACGACCTGCACGTCAGGCAGGGCCGCCTTCAGGGCCGACATGACCAGGGCCTTCGTGTCCCGAGACATGCCGGTCATCAGCCGTCACCTCCCCCGATGCTGCCCAGCACCCTCTCCAAGGTGTGGTGTTTGATCTGCTCCAGGCCCGCCTCCCGCGTGCCGGCGTGGACGTAGGCGCGGGCGCGCTTCCCCTTGTTGGAGGAGTGGACCTTGAAGCCATCCCCGGCGCGGGCACGCAACTCCTCGGCGACCTCGGTGACAACGCCCTGGGCCTCATCGGAGGACACGAGCGCCCGGATGCCCTTGCGGTCGAGCTTGAATCTCACGACGCCCATCAGGCACCCCCCGTCGTCTTCGGGTCGGTGGCGGCGTGGAGCGTGACCACGGAGCCCTTGGGCCAGCGAGCCGGGGCGCCCTCGACCCTGTACGTGATGCCGGCGATGCGCAGGAGGTCGCTGGAGCGGATGTCCGGGTGCTTGCCGCGCCAGTACAGGGTGGGCTGAGACACGACCGGCGTTGACCCGGCAGTGACCGGCTCCGACGTGCCGCCAGGGTTGAGCAGGGCGGGCGACAGGGGCGTCTCCACAACCGGTCCGGGGACAGCCTCACCGTACTGGTCGCGCCCACCGTCACCCGCCCTGAGCCTCGTCACGGAGACCAGGCCAGCGGCGATCACGGGGCCACCACCGGAGCCAGCAAGTCCACCTCGAACGCCGCGCTACGGCGGCCCCCCAGTTGCTTCAACTCAGCCGCCCGCAGGAACAGGTCACCCTCCGGGTTGCTGTAGGCGTACTGGTCGGTGAACGGCCCCGTCGTGTGCATCTCGCTGGCCAGGAGGCCCCGCGGCTCCGGGAGCCCGTCAGCAGCCCCCTGCTCGGCCTGCAACGCACGCTTCACGACCGCACAGCAGATACGCTTCAACGTCACCAGAGACGCGTGCTGCCAGCGCGGCGCGGACGCCTTGATGAGGTCCGTCGCATCCTCCAGCAGCACCGCGGCCCGCTTCCGCTCCTGCTCAGACAGGCCACGCCAGCGCGCCTCCAGGTCCTCGACCGTGGCGAAAGCGTCAGCCATTCTTGCCCCGCTTCGGGGACTCCTCCTCGGGCGGGGCGGTGTCCTCGGGGGCCGTGGGCTCCTTAGGAGCCTCAGGGTCCTCGGGGCTGGTCTCGGCGTGCTCGCCACCAATATCGGCGGCGTCGATACCCCACTCCTCCAGCAGCGGAGCAAGCTCCTGCATCGTGGCCTCATCCGCCTCGGCCACACCCTCTACGAACTCGACGTGCGGGGTGGTCACCAACAGCGACGGGTGCTTGTAGCAAGTGATCCTCATGATTCCCTCTCTCTCAGGGCCAGACAGGGGCGCCCCGCGCACTGTGGGGCGCCCCCAAGCCAGGTCAGCCAGCAGCCACCGTCAGGCAGCCGTGAGCCTTCTCGTTGCCGAAGCGCAGGCCGATCTCGCCGTAGATCTGCACGTCATCCGACGCGCCGGTCTTCGCCAGCGGCTCCGCGAAGAAATACCCCTTGCCGGGTACCTCCAGGAACACCGGAGCCAACTGCTCCAGGGACGCCACAATCAGCTTCGTAGCCGGCACGTAGCGGCTGAGCATGATGTTCATCGTCCCGAAGTCGGTCTCCAGGGTCTTCAGGTTGACACCGCCGACGTTGCGGGTGCCCTCCTGGTACTTGGCGTCCTTGATGAACACCTTGGTCAGGGCTCGCTTGAGCTTGGAGTTGACGATGATGGTCCGGGTCTCGCCCTCCTGGAGGCCGCCGTTCGTCCACACCTTCTCGATGAGGTCGAGGACGTCAGCCTCGGTCAGTTCACCGGCCTTGTGGGTGGTAGTCGCCACGTTGGTCTTGATCGCCTCGATCAGGCCCTTGGTCTTGCGGGCGGTCTGGTTGTCCGTCGGGTTGGCGAACGTCCCAGTGATGAAACCCTTCTCGACATCGCGGGCGATCTGCTTCATGGCGGTGCCGATCTGCCAGGCCAGCTCGTCGGCGGGCAGGACCGTGTCACCGATGGTGACGGTCTTCGCACCAGTCGCCGGGGTCACCTGCTTGGTCGCGCCCTGCTTGGTGTAGGAGACGCTGACCTTCTCCTGGTGGATCTCGACGACGTTGTAGTCGGCGAAGCGCTGGCGGCCCTCGGCGGCGGGGGCGGTAGCACCCTCAGTGCGCTGACGGCCGTCGTCCGCGTCGCGCAGGTCGTAGCCGGACCAGGAGAAGATAGTGCTGCCAGCGGAGACGCCGCCGGTCAGGCCACCGATCGAGGACAGCAGCGGCGTGTCCTCAGGGCTGACGGCGAAGAGTTCACCCGTGTAGTTCGGGCAGTTGTAGGTGGTTGCCATGCCGGTGATTCCGGGCATCATGGCTCCTTTCGTTCGTGATGGCTCATCAGTGGGAGCCGAGCTTCAGGGCCTTCAGGGAGGCCGTGAGTGTCCGGTCTCCGGCCGCTTCGGCTGCGGCGATCTGCTCATCGAGGGAGGCGGCTCCCGCTCCGGGCGGGTTGCCGTGGTGGCGGACGACCGGCTGAGCGGGGTCCTCGGCGGGCTTGGCCTGCTCGGCCGCCCATGCCTTGACCTGCTCGGCCCAGGCGGCGGGGTCGTCGCCGGGGCCTGCGAGGATGCTGACGGGGACGCCGGTCTTGGCAGCGACCTCGGCTCGCTCCTTCTCGGCCCGCATGGCGGCCAGGTCGGCCTGGAGGCCGGCTAGGGTCTCGGCCTGCTTCTGGGCTTCGGTCTTGCCTGCGTCCTCGGCGGCCTTGATCTGGGCTGCGAGGTCGTTGGCGCGCTTCTCGGCCTCTCGACGGGCTGCGCGCTCGGCGGCTAGGGCCTTCTTGCCGGCGTCTCCGAGCGTGTCGGTGGCGTCGCCCGTCGCGGGCTCCCCACTGGTCTGCTCGGTGGTCTCGGTGACCTCGGTCGGCTCCGCGGACTCATCGGCACTTGCGGCCTCAGCGGCCTGGGCGGTCTTGCGCATTGGGTTCTCCCTCGGTGATAGGTGCCATCGCGGCACGACAAAGCCCCCACCATCGCGGCAGGGGCTCGGTAGGTGTTTGGTCACTCGGCGGGCTTGATCCCGTCAGTGAAAGACTCAGGGGCGATGCGCCGCATCTCGGCGGCTATCGCCTTGTCGTCAACGGTGGCACCGGACGCCTTCACGGCCGCCCTGGCCTCGTCGTAGGCGGCACGCAGCCGCTTCGGGTCATAGCCGTCGATACGGGGCTTCTGCCCCTTCCACAGCGGCGTCGGCACGCAGTGGCAGTCATGGTGGTAGGAGTGCCCCTCACCGCCAGCCGTCGCCTTCGTCGCGTAGACGAAACCGCGGCTGGCGAGCATCGAGCACCAGGCGCAGCAGCCGCCAGGGCCCGGCACACGCGCCCACCTCGGGCGGGCAGGGTCAGCGGCCGCACTCATCTCCACAGTCCGCTTCCCCTGCGCCACAATCGAGCGCGTCAGGTGGTTCCGCAGCTTGTCGAGCGTGTCCTCAGGGTCCCCGTCAAACAAGCCCTTGGCGGCCCACCGCGTGGTCCGCTCCACCTGCTCGGCCGACAGGCCATCGGTCAGAACAGCAGTGAACCCGTCACCGGCGGCGGACACGTCACGCAGCGCGTCATACCAGTCAGCGGCAGACGCGGCCGAGATGTCCCCATACCGGGTCAGCAGCCGGTCCATGACCTCACCGAGCGCGTCACGCGCCACGGCAGGGTCAAGGGCAGCCAGGTCCAGGCGGGCCGCGAAGGCGTCGAAGTCCTGCACCGCCATGTCGGCCGCCCGGTCCAGCGCCTTGTCCAGGCGCTCCAGGTCAGCCCGCGTCGCCACCGCTAGTCACCTCGACCGGGGCCTCAGCGGGCTCCTGCGGCGCCCCCTCAGTGGGGGCCGGGGCGGGCGTGGACGCCAGCAGACGATCCAGCACCCCACCAGCCTGTGCCCGCTTGATCTGCGACCTGATACGCACAATCTGCTCGGCGCTGTACCCCAGTTCCTCCAGGGCCACGTCGGTTTGAGCAAGCTCCGGGATCGCGCTGATCTGCTTGACCACAGCGTCGCTCTGGCTGACGACGGACGGCATGGCCGGGTTGCGCCAGCGGGTCGCGAGGTTGCGCACCTCGTCGTCCATCTCCGTCACGGGGATCCCGTCACGGAGGCAGATGGCGTCCTGCACGATCCGGTTCAGGCCGTAGCCGATCGACCGCGTGGTGTTCATCGCCTCGATGACCAGCTCCTCCTTGGCGGCATAGATTGCCTCAGCCGAGGACGGGTTGTCCTGCACGATCCCGAGCGCGGAGATCGGCAGCGACGTCGCCGAAGCGAACTCAGCCGCCAGGGCGCGCTTCATCGCCAGGAACGGCTCCATGGATTGCTGCGGGATCACCTGGAGGTCGGGCTTGTCCCCGTCCTCATCCTTCGGCAGCGACTTGAGGCGCCCCATGTACCAGGACCAGAGCGGAACCTTCTCGCCCTGGGCGTCCTGGAACATGGTCTCATCCGCACCCAGCAGCAGCAGCGCCGGAGCCGCGTACAGGTCGCTACTGACCTCCGTGCGGAAGCCAGCCCGCACCACGCGGTCCGTGATCGACATGACCTCACGGCTGATACGCGACCGCCCAAACGGCCGGCCGAGCGCCGGCCGGTACGGCAGCGTCTCCATCGGGACCCGCCCCAGGGAGTGATCCATCCTCGCGACGGCCACCCAACCCCGGTCCCCCAGGGCCAGGCGAGTCACATGCTCGGACGTCAGCAGTAGCACTGAGGTGGGCTTGCCGTTGTCGTCAGCGGAGTCCACCAGCAGGCCAGCCTCCAGGCCCCTACGGCGCACGTCCCACAGGCCCGTCGCCCACAGGGCGTCAGCGCCCGTCACAACGACGTCGGGGTCACCCACAGTCGGGTCACCCGGCAGGGCCACCACGAACGAGCAGCAGTAGGTCAGGGTCGCGTCCACAAGCTCGGGCACGAGCAGGTCGAAGCGGTTCTCGTGCAGCAGCGACATGGCCCCTAGGGGGTCCTCCTCGCCCGACGGCGACGTGACCCCATCCCACATGCACCGGGACGCCAGCGACGTGACCGCCTTGTCCGGCCAGCCACAGACGATGTCCAGTTGATCCCGCATGTAGGGCGGCACCGAGGCACCCAGGAACGCCACGTTCACCTGCATGTCCCGGTACTGGCGACGGAGAGCATTCCGTGAGCGCTTAGCCTGCCACTGCTTGATGAGCCGCATCATGAGGGCGGCATCATCCTCGGCCAGGCCGACGACGTCGGTCGGCACCGGGGAGTAGTAGGCCATCAGGTCCATCACATCACCACCCCCACGCGGGCGCCGGAGAGTTCTCGCGGCCGTCTCTTGGTTGTCTTCGCGGCCCAGTGGGCCAATGTCAATGCGTCCATGCCCGCCGACGTCATCCCCTCCGGGGCGGTCCAACCGAACCCGCCGCCCGCGCCGATCTTCCGGCGGGAGATGACGGCAGCCTCAGCCTCAAGCTCGGCGTCGTCCGGGTGAGACAGGGACCGGTCCCGGATCGCTGCATCCATCATCGCGTGAGCGCTGATGACCTGATCCGTCGTCGGCGTCCAAATCACCTTCGGACTGAACCCCGCGGCACGGAGCCGATCAACCAGGTCACCGGCACCGGACTTGCCGTCCACGACGATCTGCGCCCACCGATCCCGGTGCTCAGTGAGGTAGTCCAGGATCCAGTGCACGCCCTCACCCATGTTCCGCACCCCCTGCGAGGTACACAACTGGCCGAAGACCGCCTCGGACTTGCGCTCAGGCTTCCGGCCGGCACGGGCCAGCGCCACCGTGGAGCCGTCCACCGAGAAGCGGACGGCCGCGCACCAGCGCAACCCGCTCGGCGGCTCATCCACCGTCAACGCGTTCCACGCCTCACGGCCAATCGCCTGAGACGCGACCTCCGGGTCCCAGATACCCATACCCTCACGCCGGAACGACTCAGGACCAAGCTGACGCTTCATCCGCAGGATCGCCGACTCCGGCGTCCGATGCGGGTAGGAGGGGTTTCCTTTCTTCCACTGGCGGCGGTCTTCCGGGTCGGCGTCGTCATCTGCGCCTACCTCGACATACAGGCCATCGCGCAGGTCGCCGGCGAGCGCCTGCTTCCTGAACGTCGCGAACGCCTCGCTCGGGTCCGTCGGCCTCGGCGGCGTGCCCAAGCGCAGAATCAGTGGGTTCGGGGCCGTGTTGACCGCAGGCACCATGTCATCCAGAGCCCGCTGGCCGAGAATCTGCGCCTCATCGAAGGTGATGATGTCGACGCCAGCGAAACCGCGGCCGAAGCCGCCCTCACGGGCGCCGAACAGGATCCGGCTCCCATTGGTGAACTTGATCTGCTGCTGGCCGTTCGCTTGCCGAGGTCGGCCATCGATGTACGGGGCGATCTCCGGTTTCAGGGCGAGGCCCTGCATCGCCGCGAACGTCTCATCCGCGGTCCGCGTCCTGTGCGCCGTCCAGAGGACAAACAGGCCCTCCTGGAGGGTGCACAAAGCGAAGATGATCGCCCCGAAGGTGTAGGTCTTGCCCACCTGTCGCGGCATCGAGACCTGTACGCCGTCGATGCCGGCCGCGTACATGCCATCCTTGCGCTTCGCCAGGATCGCGCGCCCCAGCCCATCCTGCCAGCGGTCGAAGCCCAGCCCGAAGAGCTTCGCCCGGTCACGTACGCGCGGCCACCCCGTAGAGGTGATCCCCTCAGGCAGGATGAGATGCTTCGCGATGTCAGACAGGCGGGGCTCAGATGTCCCCGAGCCCATCCTCATCCTCCGTCGCCTCAGTCGCCGTCTGCCGCTCACGCTCCTCGCGAGCCAGGTCGATCTCCCGGATCGTCCTGTCCACCTCCAGGAGACGACGGGATAGGGCGGCAAGATCACGGGCAGGGGTCTCAGGGCTATCGATAGACGCAGCGAGGCGACGCCTGAGCGTCACCATCACATCCCTACTATCCCCGTGCTCCGTCGCGTCAAGGACGCTCACAGGGGCCTGAGGGGCCGTCTCGTCGTCCCTCACGGCGCGGAGCTTTCGTGCGGCACCCATAAGCACCCCCTTGGAAAAAAACAGTGGGGAGAGATGCCGCTATACCCACGGGGGTGCGAGAGCGGGGAACGGGAGGGTATTCCCCCCTGTCCCAGCGTTTCTACGGCTACTCTACCAGGTTTCTGTGTCGGTTGTCTGTCGAATTCGGGCCGGTTGATGGCGTTTGCGTTTTGGTGGCCGTGTTTTTCTGCCGTTTCCTTTGCGTTGGTTGCATTTTCGGCAGATGATTTGGATATTCTCTAGTGAGTCGTTTCCGCCTCGACTGTGAGGCACGATGTGGTCGGCCTCGGGTGAGGATGGCAGTAGGCCAGCGTCCCAGGTGAGGCGGACGTGGCAGAGTGGACAGTGCTCCAGTCCTGCGGCGCGAGCGCTGCGCTTAGCTGCGGCGGAGTTCCTGAGCCAGCGTGTAGTGCCGGTGCGTGAGGTGGTCATCGGTCCTCCTCGCGCGCGTGCGCACGCGGGCCGCGTCGTGCTGCTGTGCACGTGCGGCCCGCGTCGCTTCTCCCCATTCCCTTCTCCCCAGAAGGGTGGCAACAGCGGAGCCCAGCAGTCTCGTGGACGGCTGGGCTCTGACACTTTGCCTATGTTCGTAGGATGCGCGTTTCAGTCGCAGTGCGCAAGTGGTGGCGCACGCTGGCGTGTTGCGGTTTGGTCACACGGTTGGGGGGTTCTGTTGTGGGGTGCCCCCGTTGTCGACGCCCCCTCCCCTTGCGTTGATACCCCCGCCCCCTTGATTGACGGGGGTGCCCCTGTTTTGTGTGGGGGTGGGGTGTTTGCTGCGACCCCCCTCTTTGTGTGGCCTACCCCACTGTTTGTGCATACCCCTTGGGCTTGACCCCATTGTGTATGCCGACATACACTTAAGCCATCGGGAACGAACCCGATGCCCCAACTACATAGAGAGAGGAGGAACCGTGAACCAGGTTCTCACCATCATCGGCACGGCAGCGTCGGTGCTGGGACTGCTGGTCTCGCTGATCGCACTGCGGCTCACCTGGCCGCCGGACGGTAACGGCAAGCACCGGAAGTGAGAGACGGCGGGGATTGAAAATGTCCCAATCATCTTCAATCCCCGCCCTCCTGGTCAGGGTACATCCTCTCGGGAAGGAACGTCATGACCGCCTCCGGCCGCCGCCGCGTCGTGATCGCCTCGCTGGCAGTCGCCGTCGTCCTGGCCCTGGGTGGTGTCGTCGCCGCAACGACCACCGCACTGGCGCCCTGGGTGATCTGGGCCGCAAGCTTCTGCGTCGCCGCCGGCAACCTGGCCGCCGCCTTCGCCCGCCGCAACAGCAACTAACCCCCCCCATCGCCCGCCCCGGAAAGGGGGCGGGCGCCCCCGGAAAGGAACTCCCCATGGCCCGCTACAACTGGAACCCCGCCAAGTACTACGACGCCCCCGGCGCTGTCCTCGCCGCCGACGCCCCGGACGGTGCTCACATCACCTTCTTCCTCGACTCCATCGACGACGACGTGCAGGCGTCGTTCATGGTGCGTCACCCTGGCGGCTCCTACTCGACGACGGAGGATCCTGCTTGCTGGCCTGACCTGGAGGTCTACGTGCCGCGCGAGGAGTGGCCCGAAGAGATCTACGCCGGCGAGCACGGCCCGTCGGAGCGCACCCCTGACTCGGCGGTGACGAAGGCTATCGACGCCTACCGCCGGATGATCTTGGACGCCCTGGATGACTGACCACCCACCTGCCCGGCCCTCACCTCGGGGGCCGGGCCTGACCTGGAAGGAGTAGCGATGAGCGCTGAGACTGAGCGCGCATTGGAGGAGGCTGTGATGGCGCATGTGGCCGCCGAGGGTGATGGTGACATGGTTGGTGCGTGGCTGCTGCTTGCGCAGACGGAGCGGATCACGGATGCGGAGGAGGGGCGTAGCGCCTACCACTCCCACCTGCGGGGGAACTCATTCACGATGGTGGGCATCTGTGATGCCTGGAGGCATTCGGTCATGGTGAGCACGGTGAGTGACTCATGAGCGCGAGCGAGGTCCCGAGCTTGATGGAGTTGGATCGGCTGCGTTGTGAGGTTGAGGCGGTTCGTGAGGCGCTGGGCGAGGTTGAGGATCGGCGTCGTGCTGCGGCGGTGGCTGCGGTGCGGGCCGGGAAGGGCAAGCGTCCGGTGGCGCTGGCTGCGGGGGTGACTCGGCAGACGTTGGACAAGTGGCTGGGAGACTGGACGCGCAAGCGCTAGGAGAACACGGGAGGCGCCCCACCTGGCTGGTGGGGCGCCTCCGTCATGTTCGGAGGACCAGGAGCGGACCTTCCTCTCTCGGGTGGTCCGGGAGCCTCATGATGGCGTGTCCGGGCCCGAAGGGGATGGCTTTGGCTGGCAGCCTGCCGGGCCGGTTGACGGCGATGGCGACGCGGGCGATAGCGCCTGCTAGGCGGTCCCACTCGGCGTCCTCGGCGTCGCGCTTGGCTTGCTCCTCGGCGCTCGCGGCCACCCAGGGCGCTTCGGGCCATGGGTGCGCGATCTCGACGTCGTTCACTTCATGGCTCCGATGGCGTCGCGGGCTTCGGTGAGCATGTCGATCACCTGGTCTATGGCCTCGGTGGCGTCGGCTACTGGCAGCCCGGCTGCGAGGCCTCCGATGGCGGCGGCGTGTCCCATCATGGCGGCGGCGAGGCTTCCCTTCATGGACGCCTTGACGGCTTCCTCGGCGACGGCGGTGATCGCCGTCTGGATCATCTCTGGCGTCATGCGGCCTTGTCCTTCCTGTGTGCTGCGGCGGCGAGTAGGTCGCCGACGTGGTATCTGCCGTCTGTGTCGGTGAGGTGGCCCCTGTGTTTCCAGAGTCGGATCGTGGCCGGCCTCGTGGGGTAGCCCGCCTGGGTCAACAGTCGGGCGCCTTCGTCGGGGGTGACGAGCCAGTCGGCGGCCGCCTCCAGGTGGCTAGCGAGGAGGGGCTGGAGTTCCCACTGGGTGTCGCAGGCCGGGCACCTGGCCCACGAGGATCCCGCCGCCGCGTAGATGGGCTGGTCGCAGACGCCCCGGTCCTCCAGGTCGGTGAGGCACCTGCCGTAGAAGCGCGCGTCCTCGGGGACGTCCACGAGGGCCGTGATGGCCCGGATGGCGGCCAGGACCTCGGGGATGAGGGCGGCTAGCTCGGGCCGGCCGGGGTGCGCGGACGCGCCCCTGAACGCCCATGAGACCTCTGTCCACGTCTGCGGCGTGGTGGCCCCGAGGAGGTCATACGCCGCCCACTTCCCCCACTTCAGTAGCGTGCGCTCGTGGGCGCTCGCGGCCTGGATGATGCCGAGCCGCACCGGGGGCCGGCTGCATGGGGTGGTGGCCGCCCCGCCGCCTTGGCCGCGCTTCAGGCCGGCCTTAGCGGCATCCAGGGCGCCCATGAGCGCCGCGATACCCTGTGCGGCCCCGTCGAGCCGCCGGCAGGCCGTCACGCTCACGAACCTGTCACCCCGCAGCGGCTCCCCCGTCACCGGGCAGGAACGGGTCTCGACGCTCACGCCAGGAACCCCGCGGCGACGGGAACGCGGATCAACCCACACCACTCATCCAAGGGGGCGACCATGCCGTCATCCTGCCCGTCGGCGACCTCACGACGAATGAGATCCGGGTTGAGGATGTCAGCGAGGTCCGCGAGCTTCTCCCCACAGATGGTGACCTGCCCGTCGCGGATCGTGAGGATGACCGCCGCCGGGTGCTGGTCAGTCATGGTGGTTCTCCTTCTCCTTGGCTCGGTCGGCGGCGTAGCGGATGGCGTCGGCGATCTGCTGGACGGCCCGCTCCGACGCGGCTGCACGTTCGCGGAGGCCCCTGATCTCGATGAGCGCGAACCACATGGCGATGCTCAGGCACAGGGGCACAAGCCCCGTCAGGATCCAGTGAATCCAGGCGCTCACTTCTCCTCCTCCTCTTCGATGGTCTGGGCGGCCCAGGCGAGGGCGTACCAGCCCATCTCGATCAGGTCACCTCTCGGGCCGTCACTCATGCCGTCGTCGAGGCTGGTGGCGATGTCCCCGATGAAGAATGAGAGGACGATGAAGTCGGCCCGAACGGGGTTGCCTTCGGCCCGTGACTTGATCTCGGCGAGGGCGTCACTGTGTGGGTTCTCGAGGTTCGCCCAGTCGGCGCAGATGCGGGCGACCATGGTGAGCGGGGTGGCCTTGCGGGCTGCGCTCTGGACGCTGGCGAGGGCGTCCAGGAGGAGCGAGAGGCGTTCCTCCTGAGTTGAGTCGGCGTCGATCATCCTGCCGCCTATGTCCTTGACGCGGGTGACGGCCCGGTCGAGGGCGCTGGGCTTGCTGGCGGGCAGGTGGGAGAGGACTTCCAGGAGGGGCGGCTCCAGGGACTCGATCACGTCGATTCCCCTGAACGCATCCTGGAGCCTCTTGAGCGCGGCGGTGGGGACGGGGGTCACCTCCTCCCACTCGTCGATGCGCGCTCCGAAGTAGCCTTGCGGGAGGAAGTGCGTATCAATCCCGTATCCACCGTGCGGCGCCCTCACGGCGAATTTCCCGTCAATTGGGCTGCCGTGAATACTGCCCTTGATGATGCGGATGAGTGGCGCTACAGGCCAATTGCTGGTCATGGTTGCTCCCGGAAGTTACTGGGTTCGGATTGTGACGTCTTCTGTGGTGGCTTCATGGCCGCATTTTTTGCAGCGTATGACGGCTATTTGCCCCCAATGGACTCGGGTGACGTGGTGCGGGCGGTCACTGTTACCGACCGCATGGAATTCGACTGTCACTTCCGGGTCGAGGTAGTGGTCGCCGCACCGGATTAGGTGCCGGTCGGGGTCGTATACCGCCATGTCAGCCTCCGATGATTGCGCGCCAGGTGGCGACGATGATCCAGGCGATGGCGCTGATGACGGCGAAGGCGGCGGTGAGGGCGAGGATGAGGCCGACGGCCTGGCCGAGGCGCTGACTGAAGCTCGGTGTGGGTTTCATGGGTTCTCCTAGGGTTGAGCGGGATTCTGGTGGGTTGGGGTGGAGGCTGGCCCCGGGCCAGCAGTCGGGGGCCAGCCGTTGGGTTTAGAAGGGGGGCTCACCGGGCTGGGCGCCCCCGGTCCCCCACGGGTCCTGCGCCGCCGCGGGGACGTTCCCCGAACCGAACGCCGCCGGCTGCGCGGGCTGCTGGCCGTGCTGGGCGGGCTTCGGGTGCAGCCCCCAGGTGTCCACGTTCAGGTTCAGGGCCGCGGCCGGCTGGCCGTCGTTCCCGGCCCAGGCGCGCACGCTCGGCCGTCCGGTGAGGGTGAGGAGCTGGCCTTTCTGGACGTGCTCACAGAAGGTCTCCGCCTGGTCTCCCCATACGCTGGCTCGCACCCACACGGTGTCGCCGGCGTCGACCCACTGCTGTGTCTGCTGGTCGTATCGGCGGGGCGTGTATGGGACGCTGACATTTGCGACGGGTTTCCCGGATTGGGTGAATCGCATTTCGGGGTCGGCGGCCGCATACCCGGTGACCGTCATTTCAAGTTGTGGCCTTGCAGCCATTTCCTGTTCCTTTCTGGGGTGGTCATATTGTCGCGTTTTCACGCAGCATTGTCGAATTGGGACACGCCGGGGCGAGATATTCCGCGATCAGATCCGCGTCGAAATCAATCAGACGAATCGGAATGACCTCATCATCGCCGGCCGCGAACCTCTCCCACGGGGTCATTTCGCATCACCCGAAACGACGCCGAGAATCGTTGCGATATCCTGATGCAGGAACCCCTTACCGGACTCTTGCTCCAAGAACATGGCCGCGATCTGCTTCGATGCCTCAGTCTCATGGCTCAACACCTTTACGAGAGCGATGAGATTCGCGACCCGCATCTGGTCCGCAATCTCAAGGAGAGCACACACGTGCGCCTCAGCCGTCGGGTCCCCATCATCGGTCGAGAACATGGTCGTCTCAGCCACAGCCCGCCACGACGGCGGCTCCGGGAACGTCGGACGCTCATCGAACTTCACGACTCCTCCTCAGGGGTCCAGACGATGGTGTAGGGAGTGCCGTCGTCAGGTAGCGTGTGGTGCATGCAGCAGCAGCCACCAATGGGTTCCCAGCCGTTTGCCTCGTAGTGCTGCCAGGCATCCCCGTTCTTGTCGATGACGACGGTCCCAGTGGGCAGGTCACTGCCGTCACCCTCTACCGCGCGCGGGGCGTGCGCCTCGAAGACAGCCGCGCGCTTCTCCGCAGCCCTGAGGTATGCCTCGGTGAGGTTTATGTGCATGATGAGCGCTCGGCAACTCTTGCAGAGATCGGCGACACGTGTCGGCCAGTCCTCGCCGTTCTCGGCACGAATCACGACGTTCTGAATGGAGTCGATGGAGCGGGCGTCAAACGGGTCATACGAGATACTCACCGCTCCCCTCCGTCCTGGTAGCGCGCGAGCCAGGCGAGGGCGAGTGCCCCGACCTGGGTGACTTCGGCGATGGTGTCGGCCCCGTGGCCGGTGCCCTGGGCGTTGTCGTAGGTGAGGGAGGCGGCGACCTCCCCGACCTCCTCCGCCAGGGCGTAGAAGCGGTTTTCGTCCGTCGGGCCGTCCGCATCCAGGGTCATGCCCGGGTGCTTGATGGCAGCCCGCTCGTACTCGGCGACGAACAAGGCAGCCGGATCCTGGACACCGAGGTTTGTAAGCAGTGCCGACGCCCACCACGCGATAGTGCGAAGGTAGTGGGACGTTGCCGCCCTGAGCCCGCGACCGTCGTCGATTCGGAGGGCAATCCTGGAGAGGTCGGCGTGCCAGAATCCTACGGCCGTAAGTGGCAGGACTAACTGTGCGGATGCCTCGGCAGCAATCTCTTTAGCGGTCTCAGTGAATGGGCATGTGGTCATTGGTGTTCCTTCCGGTGGGTGTGGGTGATGAGGATGAGGGTCCTGCCGCCTCCCGTGGGTGTTTGGGGCAGACGACTTCGCCATCCATGTAGTCGGTGATCTCCCAGCCGAGGCGGTCAGCGATTGAGTGCGCGACGCTAAGGAGGGTGACGCACCGGTCCATGTCGTCGGGGCCTTCGGGGAAGTCGATCCGCTCCTCACAGCCGGGCCAGTCGCAGGACATCGACACATAGGCCCGCCTGACCGGGATGACCTGGATCATCGCGACCTCGCCTCCACCGAGACGTACCCCAAGCCGAGGAGGGAGACAGTGCAGAGGTAGGAGAGCCCGAGGCCAGCTACCCACTTCACCCACATCGCGACCGCTAAGGTGCGCACCAGCATGGCGAGGGCAATGAACGCGCCGAGCACGCACACTGCGACGAAGACAAACGGGCAGAGCGCCAGGAAGTCGCGTGCACCCATCTCACTGCCCCCCGTCCTGGAAGAGGTCGGCGGGGTCGGGGTACTGCTGGGGCTGCTCGACGGCCGGCGTCAGGCGGCGCCCGCCGCCGTCCACGCCCAGGTCGCGCATGAGCCCATCCACCGTAAACCCCTGAATCGGGAGGTGCTGACCCTGGGCGGCCTTCACCTTCAAGGACCGTAGCCCCGTCAGGTACGTCTCACCCGGGGCCCGCATCTCCACGGTGCCCGTCACCTCAAACGGGAGGGACTTCTCCGCACGTACCTTCCACGTCTTGTCCGTCGTCGGCCGCCCGTTCGCCATCACCGTCACCTGCTCCAGGCGAGCAGTCACGAGCACGGGGCCGGGGTGCGAGTTAAGGGCGGTCACGAGCTTGCGCCACTGCCGCTTCGCCGTGTTCCACTGGTCGATCGTCATGGAGGTCTTGCCGCGGCGGATGGTGACGGCCTCCTGCTCGCCGATGAGCATGTCCCAGACGTTGGTGATGGAATCGACGACGATGCAGTTCGGCTTCCCGCCGCGGGCGGGTTCGGCGCTGGCGTCTCGGACGGCCTGGAGGATGGACGCCATGGTGCCGTCGTGCTCGACGATCTCGTAGCGGGCGCCCGGCAGGGATCCGTACATGTCGGCGTCGGACTCGCCGACCTCGATCCAGAACGTGCGGCCGATCAGGTCGGAGGCGCTGAACAACGCGGCTGCGTAGGACTTGCCGGACTTCTCCGCCCCGGCGAGGAGGAGGAACGGCCAGGAGACCTGCCCGGTCGGCTTGCGTGTCTTGAGAGCCATGGTCAGTCCTTGTCTGAGTCGAGGTAGTAGGCGGGGGCGGAGATTTGGTGGACTTCGGCGGGGATGCCAGGCCAGTCCCCCGATTCGAGGCAGTCCCGGTACAGGCGCAGCGCCTTCTCCACCTTCGTCTTTCCGAGGTCGTCGAAGCTCCAATCCATCTCGCAGACGCTCACGAGGTATGGGGGGCGCTTGGAGACGACGACGTGGAGGAAGCGGGCGTCCTCGCTGGTGAGGTCACGCCAGATGCGCCGGTACCAGGCTCTCTGCACGTCGTAGCCGTAGCGGGCGGCCGCCCTCGTGAAGGCGTCGGGCTGGGCGTCGTCCGTGGTTTTCAGGTCCACCAGGACGTGCGCGCCGTCCCCACCGGCGGGGGGCATGATCCAGTCCAGGCGGCCACGCATCCACACGCCGGTTCCGGGGTCCTCGTTGAAGACGCTGACCTCCGGGTCGCCGTCGGCGAAGATTCGCCGGCACAGGGGGTGCTCGGCGACGGCGGCGGCGCAGTCGTGGATGGCGTCGTAGACGTCCGCCTTCAACGGGATCCCACCGTCGGCGCGGACGTCAGCAGCCCATTCTCGGGCCGCCTTCGTCCCCGTTGACCCGGACGCGGACAGCACGTCCTCCGGGTAGCACTCCAGGTGCGCGCCCACGCCAAGCACGAGCGAGTGGACGGCGCTCCCGAAGTCGAACTCCGGGCGGGGTGCTCGCGGGCTGTTCCGGTAGTGGTGGAGGGCCGCGGGCGCGTCCAGGATCATCTTGGCTTCGGTGGATGACAGGGAGCGGTGGGGGGTGGGGTCGGAGTGGTACCACTGCTCGTCGAGGCCGTGATAGATGCCGGGCTTGTCGATGATGAGGCTCATAGCGGGTAGGTCCTTACGCGGCTGGGCATGGGGGCTGGGGAGACGCAGGGGTGGCCGGCGGCGGCGAGTTCGGCGACGGTGGGGTACTTCCTGACCTTGGGGGCAGGCTTGGCGGTGACTCCGCGGTCGGAGCACGCCTTGCACAGGCCGCGCCTGTGGACAGGGACGGTGCCGGGCATGTCTGCGAGCTTGATCCGGGTTGGGCGAATGCGGCGCTTGCAGCCTTCGCAGTAGTGGGGGACGCTCCAGTCGATTGCGCCGGGGCGGGATGCGGCGCTCACTGGGCGTCTCCTTCGACGCTGATGCGGATAAGGCAGTGCTCGCGGCGGATGAGGCCGGTGGGGAGGGAGCCGACGTGCTCCCAGCCGGCACGCTCGAGCTTGCGGACCTTGCAGCGGCCGAACGGCCCCCAGGTGGGGACCCAGCGGGACTCGTAGAGGACGAGGGTCGCGGCGATGGTGCTCATGGGGTGTTCCTTTCGGGGAGGTGGGAGGTTAGATGCCGTTGGTGAGGGCGTCGGCGTCGACGCGGAGGAGGGTGGCGAGCGAGTCGAGGAGCCTGGCCCGGTTGGTTGCGTGCCGGCCGAGGACGCCCCAGGTGAGGTTCGCGTCGATCCGGCCGGCCCCGCGCCGCTGACGGTCCCGCTCATCGAGGGCCGCGGCCTCCGAGTCCTGGTAGTCGGCACAGGCGCACAGGAACTCGGCCGCGTCGCCGACATCCACGCCGTCGCCACCAACGTGGTCGAGGCGGGTCACAGGTCCGCCACCCACGCCATCCAGGCCGTGGTCTCCTCGCCGAGCTCGGCGGAGGAGAGGGTGTCGTCCCTGCTGGGGGTCGCCCAGACTCCGCCGTCCTCGTCGTCGATGCGGGTCCAGGCTCGCCCGGCTTCGTCGCGGACGACAGTGCCGTTCGGGAGTGCCCAGAGGTCGTGGGAGTACATGCGGGCCCGCCCGTAGGCGGTGGCAGTGACGGCGCGCAGGATGGATTCGAGGGCGGTGATCTGGTCGGCGTTCTCCTCGCGCTGGCAGAGTTCAGCAAGGATGTGGGCGCCACGGTCGGCGGCTTCCTTCCACCATGCCTCGAACTTGTCGCGCTCTGCTGTGAGTGTGTCGATGGTGTCGCGCTGTTCGCGGACGGTGGCGGCGAGGGCCTGCTCGCTGAGGGTGGGATCCGCGGCCTGTGTGGTGGCCTTGCGCTGGTCAGCGGCGAGCATGAGGAGGCTGATCGCTCCGATGGCGTCTCCGCCGGAGCGGTCGAGGAGGTCGCGGGCTTTGGTGGCGTAGGTGGCGGCCGCGTCGTCGCGGACCTGGGCGCAGGCGGCGAAGTCGCTGCGCACCGGCTTGGGGTAGAGGTTTTCGATCCTCATTTTTCATGGTCCTTTGTTCTGGGGATTGGGTGGGTCGGGTTGGGGAGCCCGCGTTACCCACATGGATAACCTAGTGCTCCATATGGATGATGCGCAAGCCAGGAGCGTCCCGGTTACCGAATCGTGACGACGGGGATGCGGAAGCGTCTAACGCCCCTCAGGCCCCAAAAAAAGGGTGACCCTATCGGAAACACACACGAGGGGACGCTAGGCCGCTCTAGGGGCCTTACTCGCACGATTCGGGGCACTCCCGGGGCGACCACCACCCCCGGGGTGCGACGAACGCGCCAAAGCGGCCAGCACCTCACGCGCCCGAGCCGCCCCATCACCCGACGACTCAGACGACGGCGCAGCCGTCAACTCAGCCACCGGACGGGCCGGCGGAAGCGCATCCGCCCACGGAACACGCCCAGCACCCAGCGCGTGATCCATCCGAGCCAGCACCTCCGGCAACGGCGTCGCCGGCTCCAGCTCGGCCACCTGAACCGCCTGCGCCAACGCAGCGCGCCCATGCCGGTCCGCATCCACGTCGGCCGCACCGTTACCGATGGCCCGCAGGAAGCCCCGCAGGTACGCCGACTGCTCGAAGCCGCTGCGGCCCTCCGTCGGCAGGCTGTGACGCTCGCGCCAGGCCCGGATTCGCTCGCCCCGGACGGCCTTCGCGGCCCGGTTCACGTGCTGCGGTTTCGCCGCCCCGTAGGTCTCGACGTCGCCGGATGCGACGCGGCGCACCGCCTCGGCGAGCACCTCGTCGGTCATGTCCTGGTCCAGGAGCGTCATCCAGGCGCGGATGCGTCGCTTGCCGCCCTCGGCGTCGACGATGCCGGGAAGCATCCCGGCGTCCACGAGGATGCCGATCGCCAGACTCACGCCAGTCGCGGTTGCCATCAGAGCCCCTCCTTCGCGAACTGCTCAGCCAGGTCGTAGAACACCTGCCCGCCCTGGGATTGCCCGCCACGGGGCCGCTGGGACTGGAGGCGGAGCGTGTCGAACTTCTGGCGGAGCTTGGGGACGCTGAGGACGTTGGCGCGCCAGAAGTCGTTGCCGTCCACCCAGTCGATGATGCGGGTGATCTCTTCGACGCTGCGGCCGTCGCGGTCGATCATGAGGCGGGCCTGCGTGCGCCAGGCTGCGGTGATGCGTGGGGCCCGGCCGGTGCGACGCTGGACGCTTGCGGCCATGGCGTCGCAGACGGCATCGACGTCGGGGCGGTGCTCGACGATCGGAGTCGGCTCGGGGGGGCCCTCCTCGTCGTGCACGCATCCTCTCTCCGACGTAGTCGGAGAGAGAGATGAAGTACGTAGTACTTCATCCTCTAACTCTGTCTCTGTCTCTGCTTTCGGTTTGGGTTTCGTTTGGGTACCCGAGTCGGTTACCGACTCGGTAACCGAGTGGGTTTTCGAGTCGGTTTTGCGGGGGCGGCCACCGCGTCTCCCATTGGCGGTATTCCGGGCAAGACGGGCATTCACCTCCTCGGCGGACTCTTGGTGGTCCAGGAAGTCATGAATCATGTAACCGCCATCACTCGTGCGCACCAGGGACGGAGAAGTGGGGTGGTTGGTGCACAACTCGGTTACAGGGTCGGTTACGTGGTGGGCACCCGACTCGGTTAGCGAGTCGGTAACCGAGTGGGTTTCGGTTTGGGTTTTCGCGCCCCACCGACGGCGAGCCACCGACGCCGGGATCACCCCATCGGTCATCATCTTCCGGCTCCACAAGATCATCTCCACCAGCGTCCTGAACGCCGCATCCGACAGTCCAGCGACCTTCGGAGAGTCCGCGAAGTCCACCGTCAACCGCGCCCACACGCGACGGTCACTGCTGCGAGTCATCGCCGGTCACCTCCATCGTCCAGAACGCCTCCAAGGCCACCGGGCACAAGGAGTCCTCGTCGTAGTCCAGCTCGACCCGCGAGTCCTCATGGGCTCGCACCTGCTCGGCGAACGCCAACAGGTCAGCCCTGGCGATCACCTCACCGTCGAGCGGGATCCTGGCAGTCATCTCAATCATCATTTCCTCCTAGCATTTATTACGGGGCTGGTTTGCATGCGCCAGGTGAAGGCCACCCACGCCTCGTCACCCCACGCCTGTGCAGGGTCGGCGTCGTCGGCCGCGCACTCGGCGGCGGAGTCGGCAAGCTCTTCCAGGTAGCGTCCCCACATGCCTGCGGTCTCGAACAGGAACAGGTAGTCGGAAACACCGACGTCACCCATTGCCTCATACGCCCAATCCTGGAAGTCGTTGGGGCAGTAGCCGTCGTCGTAGGGGCCCTTCCATCTCATGACGTGACTGACCGCCTCCTGGCATGGCTGGCACTCGCGCCACTCCCAGATCGCCCCGCCGTCGACGACCGTCGACCGGACGTACTGCTCGCCCTTGGGGATGCGGCGGCCACAGTCATCGCACCGGACACGGCCACGGGAACGCGGCGACCTCTCGTGAATGACGTCCACGATGTTCACCACCCTTCCTGGACTGCGAGGCGTGCGGGCAGGTCGATCTCGTGAGCGCTGTAGGTGTACTCACCCTCGCGGCCAACCGGGACCCAATCACCTAGATACAGGTGAAACAGGTCGCCGTATGCGTCCATCAGGACTGCGCCTGCTGGCAAGTCGCGGATGTCGTCAACGGCGGTGAGTGACTGGCCGGTGACGTGATCCTGAGCCTTGGAGACGCGGACCATGACGCCGGCGGGGTGCGCGTCGTCGGCGTAGCGCTTGACGGCGGACCACGCCACGATCCGGGAGTCATCACGCAGGACACCCGGCCGCTTGTAGGGGGCCAGAGCGTCACCGACGGCGCGCTGGAGCTTGTCCAAGTCAGGCTTCATCTGCGCGTGCTTGCGGGACTTGGGGGCGCTCTTGGGGCGGGGTAGCCGGAACTCTGCCCACACCTCGACAGGCCCGTCGTAGCGGGGCTCCCAGTAGGCGGCCTGTGCGGCGGCTTCGGCGGCTCGGCGGACTTTGATGCGCCAAGCATCGAGTTCGGGTCCGCGGTCGTGTGTGACGACGACGCGCTGACCAGAGGCGAACGCCCTGGTGGAGCCCTCGGTGATCGGCTCACCGGGGACGAAGAAACTAAACGAATCCATGGTTGAGTGCCGTTTCTGCTAGGTGGTTGACTGCGTGTGCTGCCTGCTGGGGGACGACGCCGTTCCCCAGGGCTTTGAGTGCCTGCGACCGTGAGAGCCCAGGCGTGTCCGTGACATGCCCGGCGGGGAGGCCCATCATCCATTCGACGAACCGTGGGGAGAGGACGTCCCCGCCACGCTGGCCGGTCTCCGTCGGCGGTGGGGCCTCACACCCCGTCACCTCCTCCCACCGGCGGATCGCCGGCGCGTACTCCAGCCAGGGCGAATGACCAGGCGTGCGACGGCTGTCTGTAGGTTCATTCCGCCGTCCCCGTGCTCCCCTGGGCCTGTCGCGCAGGATGCGGAGGGTGTCGGCAGCGTCGGGGCGCCACGCGAGGACGAAGACTCGCTCCCTGCGGTGCGGGGCTCCGACGTCGGAAGCGCGCACAGATGTCCACGCTGCGTCATACCCGAGGCCGGCCAGGTCTCCGACCACACGTCCGAGAGCCCGGAGAACAGGTCGGTCTGCCCCCCCTCCCAGACGTCCCGCACCGGATTCCAGACGGCTATAGGCGGCCGCTGAGCGGGCGCCGGCGACGTTCTCCCAGACGACAACATGGGGTTTGATCTCCTCGATGGCGTGGGCCATGGCCTCCCAGATTCCTGAGCGGGTGCCTGGCCTCATCCCGGCGCGGTGGCCGGCGTTAGATAGGTCCTGGCAGGGGGTGCCCCCTGCGATGACATCGACGGGCTCGATGGCTGCCCAGTCGATGCGGGTGATGTCCCCAAGGTTGGGGGCCTGGGGCCAGTGGCGGGCGAGGATCCTGGAGGGGCCGGCGTCAACGTCGGCGACCCACCTGGTTTCGACGTCGGCCAGGAGTCCCAGGCCGAGGCCGAGCCCGCCATAGCCCGCGCAGATCTCTCCGAGCTTGATGGTCATGCCGCCTTCCCCTGCTGTTTGCGGCACCAGGCCCAGAGTCCGCCATAGGGCTCGGCTGCCTGTTTGCAGGCGTCGCAGGTGACCTGCTCGTAGCGCATGGCGTAGACGCGGCCGCGGTCGTGTGGCTGGCGTAGGAGGGTGAGGAGGTCGGCCCCGCAGGCCAGGCCCATGTTCGGCATGAGCGCGTGGACCATGGCCGGCGGGGCTGGCTCTAGGAGGTCGAGGAGGCTGGGCTGCATCATGGGTCAGAAGAGGGGGATGGTCCCCATGGTGGGGTCCTCGACGTCGGCGGGCTGGTGTGCGGCGAGGCAGCGTGGGCAGGTGAGCGAGTCGGTGAGGTCGGCGGACTCGACCACGGCGCAGTGGTCTCTGAGGAACGGGGCTGCGGCCATCTTGGTCTCGTGGTCGCAGATGCGGGTGAGCATGAACCAGGTGCCACCCTGGTAGCGAGTAACCTCCCCGACGTCGGCGAGGTGCCGCACCAGGCGCCCCGGCAGGAGGATGCGGGTCATGCTTCCTCCTCCTGCCAGAGGCCGCGCTCGGCAGCCAGAGCCGCACACACGGCCTCGAAGGCGAGACGCACGAGAGAGCCGAACTTCCAGTCGGCGAGGTCGTACCCGTAGGGGGACGGCTGGTCGGGGGTGATGGGCCACGTGCTGGCGACCTGGCCGAGGCACTGGATGAGGTACTGGGCTCGCACGCGGGGGTTGACCTCCAGGTCCAGCCACTCGTCCGCGTGAGCTCCGAACCACTCCTCGGCGTCGTTGGTGATGGCGGCCAAGAGGTCGCCTGGGGGCATGTCCGAGAGGTCTTCATCGCTACAGATGATGTGGAGGCAGCGTGCGGCGACGAGGACGGCGAGGTTCTTCGCCTGGTCGCTGGGTGGGTGGCCCTCCTTGGCGCGTTTGGCGGCGGCTGCCCATGAGGCGCACAGTTCGGCGACGTCGCGGGCGAGGCTGGCGAGGGGCTTCCCCGGTGTGCCCTCTTCCGTCGTCCAGGACTTGCTGACTGCCTGTCGAGCCACGTCAGCGCGCTTGAGCATGGCCTCGAAGTCCTGGCGGCGCTGTTCCATGGTCAGGGCGGTCATGACACGACCCCCTTGCGCGTCACGGTGACCCGGAAGCCGGAGCCGTAGTAGCCGTTCCCGTCGTTCCCCTCGAACTCCGCCAGGGGCAGGCGCTCGTCGTCGACGATCACGAACAGGGTGTAGATGACGTCGCTGTATTCGTCGTCCTCATCGGTCAGGCGGGTGGTCACGTCGGCGGACATGATGCGCGCAGTCGGGGTACCGCGCTGGAATAGCTCGGTGAGGTCGTAGGTGCCTGAACCACAGTCGCATCCCACGTTTCCCTCTAACTCGAGCACGGTTCCGTCGTCGAGGGTGAGGGTGTCCCCGTCAACCTTGGTGACGTAACGGCCGGCCAGGACCGGGGATAGGTCGTCGCTGTCGTAGTAGACCTTGCTCATGCGGCGGCCCTCCCGGTGCCGGTGAGGGTGAGGAGGCGGGCCTTGCGGCCGGAGGGGGTGAGCGTGTACTCGCCGGTCTCCTCGATGAGGCCCTTGTCCTGGAGCTCGCGGACGGCGGTGCGGGCGCGGGATGGGGAGAGGACGCCTGCGGTGTGGGCGACGACGGAGGCGAGTGTGAACGGGCCGGGGCGGGTGAAGTCGCGGAGGACCATGAGAACGAAGTCCTGCGAGGTGGTGGCATCCTGGATGCTGTCGGCCGCCCACTGGCTGGTGTTGGGGTCGTTGGCGCGCACGGAACCGCGCTCGCGGGGGTGGATGGTGCTGGCGGTGGTCATGCTGCGGTCTCCTGGTCGTTGTCGGCGGGGTCCTGTAGGGCGTGGTTTTCGTAGTCGGTGGCGTAGCGGGCGCGGATGGTGAGCGTCATGATCGGCTTGGCCCCGTGCTGGATTGACGCCCTGGGCTCGGAGAGGAGGACCATGCCGAGAACACGGAGGAGGTCCATGAGGTCTGCGATGGCTTCGCCGCGCTGGTGGACCACGGGAACGTTGGGGATCATGTGCCAGAGGTAGCGGTATTCGCCGCCGCCGCTGGTGGTGAGTGTTGAGATTGGGGAGCGGGGCATGGGGGTTCCTTTCAGGCTTCGGGGAGGCGGTCGATCCAGGCTTCGAGGTCGTCGCGGCGGATGAGGTACTTGGTGCCGGCCATTCGTGCGGGGAGGTGGAAGTCGGGGTCGGTTGCCTTGACGGCCTTGCGGATGTAGTCGACGGACAGGCCGGTGACTGCGGCGGCCCCGGCGAGCGTGTAGGTGAGGACGACGGTCACGGCTGGGGCTCCTCGGTGGCGGTGATCGAGCCGAGCGCGGCCACAGCGGCGTCGACGTCGGCGGGGGACGGGTTGATGAAGTAGGCGAGCCGGTGCAGGCGTGAGGAGACGGCTTCGATCTGCTCCTGATTCAGGTCGGGGTACTCCTCCCAGAGGACTCCGATGTCGTCGGAGGCGGTGTCGACGACGCGGGCTGCGACCTGCATCGCGATGGTGGTGATGTGCTGGTCCATCAGTGATCCTCTTTCTCGGTGCAGATGGTGTGGGTGACGGTGGCGGCGGTGAGGGCGGCGGCGAGGAGGAGGACGCCCGTGTGGTGGCCGAGCGTGGCGCTGAGGGCGAGCTCGGTGAGGATGGCTGCCGCGGCGAGGGCTGCGAGGGCGTAGGTGGTCATGCGGCGGCCGCCTCGGCGTTGAAGGGGAAGTCGGAGTGCGCGTCGTAGCCGCCCCATGCGGAGGTGATGAGCCAACGGCCGACCTTGCGGACCGCAGTACGCGAGCACGCGTAGTCCACAGGGAGCATGGGGTCGAAGTGCTCATGGAGGGTGTGGAGCCCGAGGAGGTCACAGAGGGCTTCGCGTGCGCCGTCGTAGGCGTAGAGGGAGATGTCGAAGCGCCCCTCGGGGAGGGCGTGCACGTGGTAGTGAGAGATGTCGATGCAGTTGCGTTCGGCCTCGGCGATGAGGGCGTTCACGAGGGGCATGGCCTCACTGATGGGGCGCTGGGTGCTGGGGTTGCACATGGGATGTTTCCTAGAGATGGTGGGGGGTAGGTTGGGGTTACTTGGTGGCCTGCGTGAGGAGGTCGGTGGGGGTTGTGTTGAGGGCTCGGGCGAGGCGTTCGGTCTCGTCGATGGTGAGTCCGTGTCCGTTGTTGTGTAGGCGGCGGTAGAGGGTTGGATAGGGGATGCCGGTCTTCCGGCTGGTTTCGGAAACCGAGAGGTTGGATTCGTTGAGTTGGTGGTTCAGGACCTCCGCGAGGCGGGCGGTCATCGGTGAGTTACCCATATGGATAACTTAGTGCTCCATACGGATCACTGGCAACTTCCTGGGAACCGCGTTACCGAAATGCGACCTTGTGCTCCATATGGAATAGTGAACCCATGGCCAACATCGACAAGGACCCCACCAAAGGGCTGAACGCCGCCGTCGCCGCCGAGCTCCGGGCCGAGCGAGTCGCCCAGGAAGTCGCCTTCGATGACCTCGTGGAACGCGTCAGCCTCTCCAGGGCCACAACCTGGAGGCTGCTCAACGCCGAGCGCCTCATCACCATCGAAGCCCTCGCGGAGTTCGCCGGAGCCCTCGGCGTCAGCGTCCTGGAGATCGTCGAGCGCGCCGAGAAGCGCCTAGCAAAGAAGACCCCCCCCCCCCCGCCGAAGGGGGCACCGCGCCCTAGCGATGGCGTAGCCCCCTAGAGACACAGAGAGGCCCCCACCATCATGGTGGGGGCCTCAGTGCTGGAGTGCTGGATCGGTCACGCGGCTCCGAAGTTCAGGGGCGCCTTCCCCTTCCGGGCGCGGCGCTCGTTGATGAGGTCGCCGGTGGTCTTCTGCCACCAGCGCTTCGGAGTGGGTTCGACGTCGCCGACTGGGGCACCCTCGGTGGGCTCGGGCTCCTCGGCCTTCTTGACGGCGTACTCCTGGCCGCGGGCGACGGCAACCTTGGCGCGCTTCACAAAGGCCACGGCAGTCCGATACTCCTTCGCGCCGATCTCGTAGGCGTAGGCATTATCGACGGTCTCGATGACGATGAACTTCGTGGCATCCACCTTCTTCTTCGCGGCGAGCGCGAAGACGCCGATGAGGGCGACGCGGGTCGCGGTGATCCTCTGGCTGGCCTCCTTCCCGTCTTCGACGGCGATGTCGACGACGTCGGTGGCGGGGATGTCTGGGGTGAGGAGGCCAGGGAGGCCGATGGTTCCGTTCGGGGCGACGTGGATAGTGCCGTCGTCGGTCTTGATGCAGGCGGCGTCGAGGAGTGACATGGGGTTTCCTTTCAGGGGGTTGGGGTGGAGGTGAGGCCGAGGCGGGGTGCCACGGCTTCGAGGGCTTGGCGGGCCTGGTCCAGGTCGGCGTGCTGGTAGCCCATCGACGTGGTGATCGCGGTGTGGCCCATGATGGCGATGACGACGGTGGCGGGGACTCCTGCGGCCATGAGGAGCGTCGCCGTCGAGTGGCGGGACGAGATAGTAGCCGCCATCCTCCTTGTGGACGCCGGCGACGTCCTGGAGGGCGCGCCACGCCAGGCGGTCGCTCTTCTTCGACCATGGGCTGCCGTCGGGGCGGGGCCACACGAGCCCGTAGGGGGAGGTCGGGCACTGGTCGCGCCAGGCGGTCAGTGCCGCGGCCATCCACGGCACCAGGGGCAGGACGCGGGAGCCCGCCTTCGTCTTGGTCGGCCCCAGGTAGTAGCCGTCCACCAGGTGCTCGTAGACCACGCCGTCGGTGCCGTTGACGTCCTCGGCGGCGGTCATCTCTACGAGCTGGCGGTCTACGGTGAGGGTGCCGGCGTCGAGGTCGATCCGATCCCAGGTGAGGCCGAGGCATTCGCCTTGCCTCATTCCTTGGAGGAGGGCGGCAACCCACCTGCTGGCGTCCTGCTCGGTGGCGAGGCGGCGGGCGCGCTGGGTGGGGAGGCTGGTGGAGTTGGGGAGGGGTGTCCAGGTGTCTTTCTCGGTGGCGGCCTTGAGGAGGGCGGCGGCTTCGGCGGCGGGCACGGCCTCGCGCGTGGAGGCGGCGGCCTTGGGCTTGGGGGCGAGCATCACGGAGTCGGGGATGCGGTGTCCTTCGACGATGGCGGCCTTGAGGACCCGGTGGAGGATGAGTCGGACGTAGCGGATCGACGTCGTTGATCGGCCGGCCTGCCTCATCCCGGCTTCCATCTTGCGTAGGTCGGTGACGGTGAGGTCGGCGAGGCGGCGGTGCCCGATGGTGGGGGTGACCCACTTGCCGAGGAGGGCGAGGTCGTTGCTGTAGGTGCGGGGGCGGGCGGTGCGCTTGTAGCCGGGCGCCCAGGTGTCGATCCACGCCTTGAGGGTGGTGCGGGGGCTGACGATGGTGGCTTGCTGCTCGGCGAGGACTTCGCGGCGGATGGCGCGTAGGGCGCGCTTGGCTTCGGCCTCGGTGGCTCGTGCTCTGGTGATGCGTCGGCGGCCGCCGCTGGCCGTGTAGCCGGCTTCGACTGATGCGACCCATTTGCCGTCTTTGCGCTGGTAGACGGTGCCTTCCCCGTATGCCATTGGATAGCCCTTCCTGCTCGGCGACTAGCCATCTGGCTAGCCATCTGTAGCCCAGGATAGCGTATGAGAGGCTAAGCAGGTACCCCATGATCTGGCTTGATTCCGGGGATTTCCGGTCGGGCTGGCGGGATTTGAACCCGCGGCCCCCTGCTCCCAAAGCAGGTGGCACCATGAGAGTCTCCCCCTGAAAACACTCACCAAACCACCGACCAGCCAACGCGAAACTAGCCATCAACTAGCCATCTTTCTGAGACACCAAGAAAACCCCGGAATCACGCCAAAAACAGCCACCAGAGACGACGAAAGGCGCCCCTCCCACCCGGTCAGGTGAGAGGGGCGCATAGCCATCCGAAATGGCTATCTCAGTCGTCGGCGAGGTCCCCGATCGGATCCTCCCCAGGGCCGCGCGGCAGGTCCCCCAAGGGCGCTCCCCGATCCAGGGCAATCGCGCGCGTGCGTCGCGCCACGCACTCCCACTGGGCGGCCTCCCGGCGCGCCACCTGCAGGTCAGACTCGCGGCCCTGCCGGACGTGCCACAGCGCGCGCACAGCGGCGGCTACCTGCCCGAGCAGGGCGGAAGCGAACCCTGAGGTGACGACGACGGCTATCAGCTCGGTTGCTCGCATCCGGTGTCCTCCCTCTCCATGGCGCGGGCGGCGGCGTCGGCCTCGATGGCCTTCGCTGCGGTCGCGCTGGTCTCGGCCTGCCGGAGCGCCGTATTCGGCTCACAGCCGGGCTCCCACGTGCGGCCCCAGACGCGGGCCATCCGCTGGCCGATCATGAGGAGGAGAGCGAGGATGATGAAGAGCGGCCAGCCGGGCCAGTGATCGCTACTGAGGGCGCGGGCGGCGTCCTCGACGGCGACGACGGCGAGCCCGAGGGCGACGAGGGCCGCCGACGGGCCTTCCACGCCCCACCAGCCCCGCCAAGCCGCGGGCGCCCCGATAGCGCACCCGGACAGGGTGGTCAGGCACCCCACGGTCACGTCCCACGGCTGGATCCGGGGCGCCCCCAGGATGAGGGCGACGGCCACGGCCAACAGGACGTAGGTCGCCGCCATCATCGCTGAGATGGCCCGCGGTTCGTGGAGCGTAGACCAGAGTCGGCGGCCTAGGCCCATCAGGCGGCCTCGTGACGCGGCGTGTAGTGCTCCCGGGTCTCACCGCCGGGGGTGACGATGCCGGCCCAGTTCAGGACCGAGACGCCGCCGATCTTGACGTGCGAGAGCACCTGATAGCCAGCCCAGGCGAAGCCCAGGAACTTGCCGACCTGGGCGGCCAGGACGTCAGCCTGGAGCGGGTAAGCGCTGAGCGCCCAGGCGCCCACGGTCAGGACGACGGCGGCCCCGACGACGAGGGCGACGCGACGCCCGCGCGTCCAGTAGGGGCGGTCCAGGGCCGCCTGGATGAGGGGCCACAGGGTGCCCAGGATGACGGTGGTGACGAAGGGGTCAGAGATGAGTGCCTTCATGGCTAGTCCTTTCGGTAGGTGGTCACCAGAGGCGGCCGGAGCCGGACCTGGAGTTGTTGAGTGCGCGCTGGAGAGCGCCGATCGTGGCCGGGCCTGCCTCGCCGTCCACCCAGTCCTCGTAGCCCCACCCCGCAGGCAGGTACTCCTTGTGCCAGGCGATGATGAGGTACTGGAGCGTGCGCCACGTGTCCGGGCCGAGCACGCCGTCGACGTCGAGCGCAGGCGAGTCATTCAGGGCGGTCTGCGTGTCCGCCGGCACGGCCAGGTTCAGGAACGCCTGGAGCCGCTCGACAGCCGGGCTGCCGTCATCGTCGAGCACCCCGTCCACGGTCGTGCCCATCACCTGCTGAAAGCGGGCGATGGTCGCGGGCCCCAGGTCGCCGTCACAGACAAGCTCCCCCTGGCCGTCGCTCTTGTTCCATCGGCCGGTGTAGGGGCTCGCCTGCGGTGCAGGCGCTGCCGGGGCGGCTGCGGTTACCTGGCCGCCGCCGATCATCGCGTCCCAGGCTGCCCGGTCGCGCAGGCGATCCAGGTCGAGGTGGCTGTTATATCCAGGCAGATACCCGTCCTCGGTGTACTGGTGAATGAGGACGTTGCCTCCCCAGTAGGGGACGGTCGGCGTCGGCGGGTCGCTGTAAGCCTGCCCGTAGGAGGCGTAGTTGGGGCCTCCGGCGTACCACAGCGGGAACCGGCCGGCGACGGCGGACCAGTCCCCGCTCCCCATGCCCTCCCCGTTCAGGTAGATGCCCGGAGTGGAACCGGTCTCGGCTGCCATCTGATTCAGGATCACGAGGGCGTCCGAGGGAGCCAGGTTGAGGGCGTCAGCCTCCCAATCCAGCCAGAAAGTCGCGCGCCCCGCATGCGCCTTGGCACGGTCGAGGAAGAACCGGGCCTGCTCGCCCGCGTCCTCGTCGTTGGCGAAGAGGTAGAGGCCCAACCTCTTGCCCGCGGCCAGCGTCGCCTCCGCCTGGGAGCGCCAGAACGGATTCTCGTAGCCGGTCCCCTCCGTCACCTTGACGATCACGAAGTCAGCCCAGATGGCGGCGATATTGAGCCCGCCCTGATGACTGGAGATGTCGATGCCGTGAGCGTGCGCCGGGGCAGCCGAGGGGGCCGCGGGGGCTGGCACTGTGGCGGTCGCCTTACCCTTCGCGAACTCCGGCCACTGAGACAGGAACAGGGCCTCGTCGAAGCGGTGGCAGCTCGTCCACGCGCCCCGCTGAGTGAGCGGGTGAGCGCTGTAGCGCTTGAGGCGCGTCTCCTCCCCAGTCTGGTCGCCCGGCTCGCCGTCGATGTCGCCGGTCTCAGAAATCCACGACTCCGAGATGAGCGGGTCCACGGCGTCCTCGAGGGCGACGACGACGTGCCCCGTACCGCCCTCGTTGCCGGCGGACAGGATGATGTCACCGGCCTGGAATCCGCCGTCGGGGCACAGGTTCTCATCCGGCCACGTGCGCTCACGGAAGCCCCTAGCCTCCATGCCGGCACGCATGTTGCCGGTCCAGAAATCATTGATTTCGAGGAGCGCCTGATGCCCCCACGGGACGCCGTAAGTGTCATGCAAACCGTAGTCGATTGCGCCGCAGGCCAGGGACGAGCAGTCGGCGTCCTGGGCGCTGGGGACGTGGCCCGCCCAGTCGGCGGCCGCGAACCAGCTGCGGCGGCGGGGCTGGCTGTAGCCGACGTTCTCGTTCTCGCTGACCTGCCGTGCGATCCGTGCGGTGACTGCCCCGACGCTCACAGGACGCCCCCGTTCTGCTGCTCCCAGCCAGCGGCGAAGTTGACCGGGCCTGCCTTGAACGGCGACAACCAAGCTCGGGAGACGTTCTTGTACGTCTTCCCCGTGACGATGATCTGCTCACCGGGGCCGACCATCGCGCCAGGCTGCAGGGACTTAATGTCCTTCGCCTCTGTGGAGGCATACTCTATGTATGCGTCGATGCGTTTATCGACTTCCGCCTTGCAGTCGTGCAGGAAAGCGCGCTTATCCTGCTCGGCGTTGACGATGGCCGCGAGCTTGTTAAAGTCCGTGTCGTCCATCATCTTGATGTCGTGCTCGTCGTATCTAATCATGCCATTCCCTTCGGGTTTGCTACTGCGATGAGACCGGAGTATCGCTTGTCGTCGGTGAAACTGAAAGTCCCGCCGATTCCCTGCCCTCCGACGAATCCACCCCTAATCCTAGGGGCCTGTCCAGCGGGAACTATCGCCATCACGTTCGTGGTGACAGTCGTTCCGAGGGTCTCGACGGGGAATCGCGCATAGGTAATCCGATCCATGATTCCCGCATATATGTCGATGACTCCGTTACGGACAATTCCGAAACACGTCCATGAGACCTGAACAAGCCGGTCATATGGGCGGACGCCGAGGTCAATAGTGGAGACGTCGGTGGTCTGGTTGCTGTTTAGGTGCCACGTATAAGAGCGGCCGATACCAGCCTCGGCGGCCTGCACCTCGTTCACTGGGTGGATTACCCAGCGGCCGCCATTCTTGCTTCCGTCAGCCCGGTAGAGGACGCCTGAAACGTCCAGGTAGGCGGGGTGGGCGGCCGTCGGTGGGTGGCCGGCCGCCTCGGCGCGGCTGAGGATTTCGCGGGCCTCCGCCACGGACTGGGCTGGGAAGATAATGCCAGCGACGTCGAAAGCGTTGGACCACGCGGAAAGTAGGTCATCCCCCGCCTCGGGGAGTGGAATCCCCTTCCAGTGATTAACTGGCATTCTGGTTCTCCTTACTTGCTGTAGTCGACGAGGATCTGCACATTCTTGTCCCAATACCCGTATGACGAATTTGCGCCCGTCTGGAATGAAATGCCGCGATGTGTGCCATTCTGGAACGCGGGCCACAAGTACTTCGGGATGTTTACCCAACGCCCTTCACCACGGCCCCAGCCGCCGAATTCGCCCCACTGGCCATTGGATGAGAATGAGCCGGGAATACCATTCCACCCATGCACGCCAATAGTGGCTGTACCTGTCTGCCCATACCAGTGTCTGGCATAGCAGTACAGTTGCATGTTGGTAATGGTTGCGCCGCGAAGATCGCCAGTCATGTCCCGGAAGCCGACAAGCGAATTGTACGTGCGGCCGCCGTATGTGCCCTGTGGCAGAGAGTCACTCCAAGCATTATCCTGTGACCCATTCGAGTAGGCTTTCCACCAGGTCGCTGGGTAAACCATGCGATGGTTCTGTCTCGGTGCAGGCTGAGCCTTCCCGCTGTTAGCCACAGAGTCGGGGAACCGCAGCGTTGCCTTGGGTGCCACGCCAATGTCGGTAAGCCACACGTGCGGTGGCTGCGTCCCATAATCCAGTGTCACGCCTCCGGCAATGTAGGCGTGCGCTAGCGAGATCGTGAGTTTGTAGGTGCCCGACGTATTAGGTGACCACGGCGGGAAATGCGCGCGGTCAGTCTGAATCTGATTCACGAACGCACCCGGGACGCGACTGGCCCAATCCACCGTGTCCTTCGCCCCGTTTCCCACGGGGCGAATTGACACGCGAGGCTCGCACATGGCCTTAGCCTGATTCGGCATCCACGACCAAATCATCTCGCAGTGATACAGGCGGCCACCCTCAAGATCGACCGTCAGCGTCGCGATATCATCAGAGCCGCGCACCTGATGCCGCCCCTGCCCGGGCCAGGCCCAAGCCGTCCCCCAGGCCACGATCCCGCGCGGAATCACATCGAGGGCCGAAGCCAGGTCTCGGCCCTTCCAGGTGATCTTGTCGGCCACAGAGAGGGACTGCGCGGTCACCAGGCCATCACCGGTGACCGTCGCCCTCGCCAGCCCGTCAGTGCCGGTCACGGACAGGAAGTCCTGCCCAGACGTGCCGAGCGTGACGACCTCCGTCGGCTGCCCGCCGACGGCCTTCAGCACGTGCAGGCCCGTGTGATCCATGATCGCGGCATCCCCCGACGGGTCGCCGGCGACAATCCGCGTGGAAAGCCGGATGGTGTCAGCCAGCAGTTCCCCGGTGATCCGCGCCTGCCCGGCCTGGAGCATCTGCGTCGTCACCTTGGCGAAGGTTCCGACCTTGGCCCACAGCTCGTCGCTGGCGGTGATCTTGGGGGCGGTGACCGCGCCGTCACCTAGTTGGACGTTACCCACAGAGCCGGGGACCAGGACACGACCAGCGATCAACAGATAGTCCTGCCACGCCTTCGCCTGGCCCGACCACACTTTGATGCCAGTGGCCTGCTTGTCCGCGTTGGTCGCCACCCATAGGTCGCCGTCGGCTGGCTTGGCCGGGGCAGTCTGAGAGACGGTCACGCGGCCGATCGCGCGCTTCAGCGCGGCCGCCGCCTGCTTGCCCGACGTCGAAGCGGCATCCTTCGCGGCCTTGACCTCCTCGGACAGTTGCTTCTGCGCCGCCTCGATCTCCTTCCGGGCGGCGTCAAGCTCGGCCTTCGTGCCGGCCGCCTCCAGGGCGATCTTCCCCGTCGCGCCCGTCGCACGCGCCTGCCCGCCCTCGGGGAGCGAGGCAGGGCTCACCACCTGGTAGACCTTGCCATCCCCCGCCTGGAGGCAGACGCACTCAGCGCCGACCGCGGTCACGCCGCCGTCGGCCGGGGCGACCACCTCACTCACCGGCTCGTCGGCCGGGAGTTCCACACGGACCAAGCCGTCGTCCAGGACTTCCAGGACTCGGCCCGTGGCCCACGTGCCCGCCTGGGAGCCGCTGCCGTAGGAGGCTTGCTGGTTGGCGACCGCCGTAGCCGGGGACGGCTTGCGATCGATCCACAGATTCGGCTTCACCATGCGAGCTCCTCCATGTCTATGCGCATCTGCCCGGCAGGCTTGTCCACCGGCAGGCTGTAGGCCGTGACCTTGCCGACGATGACCTCGCCGGCGTCGGTGTGGACGGCGATCACGTCGCCGGCCTCCAGGCGCGGATCCGGGGCGATCTCCACGGAGCGTTTCGACGCCGCCGAGAGGGCGTTCGCCATGTTCGTGTGAGCCGCCTTGTGGACGGCCCCCGCCGAGGCCGCGGCGTTGAACTCACGACGGTCGGTGACCTGCCCATAGACGTCGGGCTCGTAGGGCCAGGAGGAGGCGACGGCGGTCCCGGTCCACTTCACGGCGGGCTTCTTGTCGTCGGACTGTTGCGGGGAGCCGACGACGACCCACCGGTTCGGGCGGCGCTCCACCGACTTGCGGGGCGCCTCGATGAGGAGGTCCCGGCCTGTGTAGCGGGCGACCGGGCTGCCGGCGTCGGTCTGCGCCCACAGGTGCAGGCAGCCGTCCGACTTCACCGTGTAGTTCAGGCCCCGGGTGTGGCACAGGTCCCGGATCGCCTCAGTCCGCGAGTGGCCCCACTGTGTGGACGCGGGCACCAGCGGGTTCGGGGTCCCAGGGTCCAGCACCACCGGGAGGGTGCCGGCGAGCCGCTGCGTCTCAGACAGGACAGTCGCTCCACGTGGCGGCGATGACGGCCACGCCATAGGATCCTGCTCGAGCACCTGTAGCAGGTCCAGCGCCTCGACCTTCACCTTCCCGGACGTGTCCTCCTCCCAGGACTGGTGCTGCCACCATCCGAGGTCCACCTCGTCCCGGCCGGCCGGGGTTTCGAGGATGGCGACGACGTGGCTGCGCTGCCCATAGTTGTTGAGCGGGCTCGCGGGTGACTCCGGCACCCACCCTGATGGGCAGGTGTAGGACAACTTGCCGGGCAC
>ERZ772942.52-NODE-52-length-41560-cov-3.980557_pt1 | contig 41560 bp, 64 predicted proteins | sample MGYA00511135_ERZ772942 | MGnify/ENA primary metagenome ERZ772942 (study PRJEB29015, sample SAMEA2738099) | human oral metagenome | biome: human oral; feature: human-associated habitat; material: saliva | place: China | collected 2265 ... | reverse complement strand
ATTTGACTAATGTATCTCTAGCCAATGTAAGATATTGTTCATTATCCATATTATCCTCCTTTCCGATTTTGATTTCCCCTAGTTTACATACACATCTTCAATTTCTTTCGGCAATTCCAACTCTTGTTCTTTTTGAAAATAATACATTAATTGTTCAGCAAAATCGTTCGCTTCACGTTCTAACTTCCCTTTGCCCCCATAACACAACGAATAATACCCTAATAAATCTGGATGGTCTAATGCATGCTTCAATTCATGAGCCATCACTAAATAATTGGCAGGTGTTTCTTTAATAGAGTCATTAAGCAGAATAATAGGTTTTGCATCATATACCACGATTTGACCTTTTAATTTTTCTGGAAAATCAACATATTGAAATGGAATATTCAAATTTTCTGCTAAGGTAAACGGATTTGCCGTTTGATATTTTTCTATTAAAGTTTTTACATCCAAACATATTCCCCCTTTATTTTTTATTTTTTAGTTGTTTCCATAAAACTCCACGTATAATTGCACTAACTTGTTCTTTCTCATCTTCAGTCAACTCAATACCATCATAAGCTACTACAGTACTATTTAAGTGTAATGCACGTTCTATATCTAGCACATCTTGTTCTGTAGCCCAGTTTGGTGTGTCAACACGACCTAGAAGATAGTCTGTAGTAACTGCAAAATAATCAGCTACTTTTTGCAGTCTTTCACTAGATGGAGATTGCTTATCCCATTTTGAGATACTACCTTGACTAAAATCTAATTTTCTTTCTAATTCTGCAATAGTCATCTTTTTTTCTTCAACTAATCCTTTTACTTTAGCTAAAAGAGACACTTTTATTCAACTCCTTTTAGAGCTTACTAAAAAAATAATTGAAAAAAATCAATTTTAGGTGTTGACGAATTGATAATAATCAATTATACTAATCCTGTAAGCTAATTTTAAACAACAAAACAAATGAAAAGCATATTAAAAACTGTCCGCCAAGACTGATGTAAAGCTATTCTTTTGCTTTGCTTATTTTGTACGCTTACATAATAGAATAAAATCAATTATTTGTCAACAGAAATTGATAATAATAATTGAAAAAAATCAATCGAAAGGAGTGGTTCAATGACCGAAAAGCAAAAAGAGTTAAAAAAAGAAATTCTTAAAGCGTTGATTGACAAAGAGTGGTCTGCCACTGATTTGGCAAATGCAATGGGAATTTCAAGAGTCTACATGAATGATTTAATCAATGGTAGACGAATTTCTGTAGCACGTATGGAACAGATTAAAAAAATCTTGGGGCTTTCATAGAAAGGAGACAAATTGCTAAAAAGATTACGGAAAGAATAAAAGATGAATGGAGGTTTAGAATGCTTAAGACTTTAAGGAATAAAGAAACAAATCAGATAGAAAAAGTGATGTCTAACAATATTGTAATTTCTGCAGACGAAATTATAAAAGCACAATCAGAAATTCTAACTGTGCTTAAAAATCATAAATTAAATTATGAAGTTTCAGAATACTTGTTAAATTGTTTGGTTTCTCAATTGAGAGAATCACACCAATACGAACAGATTACGATTTTATAGTTTGGAGGTAATAATATGAAACCTAAAAAGAAAGATAAAGAGTTTGTCATGCTGGAATATCTTGTACATTCGCTGGCACTGATAGCAATCGGACTAATTATATATACTTTGTTTTCTAAACAAAGCTTTGAGTTTGAATTCGTGATTGTATTAGTTAATCTAATCACGCTTTTGTACTGGATATTTTTTAATACAATTTTCAAGAATGATTAAAGTGACTGATAAGGATTTTCATGTTTTATATCATCTAAAACTTTTTGAAGAATCAAAAGACATTTATCAAGGTTTTGATATAAAGCATTTGGTTCGTAAGCATAACCACCGCTTTTTTCCTTTTCGATAGTTTGTTTAAGGTATTCTTGAAGGAATTCCGTTTTGCAACCTTCAGCACGTTTATATCCGCAACAATTACGAACGTTATCTCTGAAAGTAATAAATTGAGTTTGTTCATCTTTATTTTTCAAAAGAAAATAAACATCATATAAAGCTGATTCGAATTTCATTAATTCTTCTAATGGTAACACAGCATCGGTTTTGTTTAGTTGCTCGATTTTAGCTAAAGTAGCTGATGTTGTTCTGGAAAAATTTTGAAATAACAATACTGCATTTTCGTAATTATATTTTTGGATATTTAGTGAGTTAGACAATTTCTTTTCGTTCAGAATGTTTTCTAACTCTGCACGACGATTTTTATATCGAAAATATTCAACAATCACTTGTATTGCTAGGTTTACCAAAATTGTAACGATAGCAACAATACTTGATTCTGACATAGTAACACCTCCTCTCCAAAGTAATTATAGGCTTGTATGGATTGGAGAGCAATATAGAAAGGAGGAATCAGAATGGATAAAGAAACGACAATAAAAGAGTTTCTAGAATTCAGAAGCAAATTTACAAAAAGAGAATGGCATGAATTAAATCAAGCTGTTGACGAAAGACTAAAACAAAAAGCCGACCAATTAAAACTGGACGACTCGGATTTAGTAGCTATCTCAGACAAATTAAAAAGATTTATCTAGAGACGACTTGTATAAACATAGGGTGGATACGATAATCCGCACCGTGATAGTTGATGTGAATGTAATCTTGGCAGTACATAGTATCTGACTTAGGTTTAGTAATTGGTGAGTAGAGTTCGGCATTTTCTTCCCACCAAATGTAAGGGCTAGCCATGTTTGGCCCCATTACACAATCAGCATCAGCAGATAAGTTCACCCAATTTCCACAGAGACAAGCATAAATTTCAGTCATTGTTATCACCTCCCTTCAGACACATTATAAGTCTGAAAATGAATGGTAACAATATAAAAAGAAAGGAGTGATAAAGATGGAGCAAGCAACACTAGACTATTTCGAGCCGATTGTACTTGAGATTGTCAAACGAAATCCGCAAAAGTTTGTGGATCTGATTCAATCTGAAATCACACATACACACATACCAGATTGGCTCACGACCAAACAACTTTGCGAAAAACTTGGGACGACTGTTAGCACTTGGTCGAAAAGTGATGTTCGATATCATCCAGTAGTAGTTAATGCACGTAGAACAGATACAGCTCCATACAAATACAAATCTGACAAGCTTGAAGCGATTCAGAAGATTTGGGATGAGAGGAGGTATCGCCGTGGAAAAATTTAAAAGCTTTATCATATTCGTTCTGACAGTAATATTATTCGCATCATATTTTATGATTTGTTATCTGTGGATGGATAATCGAGCTTTAACAAGACAAATCAACGAGGTAGAAAGCGAATTAAGAGTATATCGGATTATTGAACAAACTGGAAAGAACGGAGGTTAAACATGGATATTTCAAAAGATGAAGTTTATAAGATTGCTAAAGAAACGGTTGAACAGAAAACAGAATATATTTCTTATCTAATCGGTTTTATTACACTGATAGCGATTATCTCAACATTTATAGGAGTTATTCTGTTGAGTTTACGAATTGTTTTAGGTTCGATTTTAGCGATTTATCTTACTGGGCAATTAAGCAAATTTTTTGAAAAATGCAAGGAGAAATTAATCGAAAAGTTGGTGGAAGAATATGACGAGAAAGCAATATAGACAAAACAAACTAAACAATTTTAATAAATGGTTTCTAATCAGATTCGCTCAAGCGTTCGCTTATTTTACAGCGTTCGTAGTATTGCTAGTTTTGTTGCTTGGTTTGTTTATCGGAGCATCGAATCAGCATTATGAGAAACTTCAATTAATACAAACAGGACAATATACAGGGGAGAGATGATGAAACAAGATTCAGTGATTAAATTAATCAAATTAACATTAAAAAACTTTGAAGAAACAAACGATGTAGAACATTTGAACGATATTATTCAAATCATTTTTGAATACAAAAAAGCCAGCAACGGCACTTGCTGACTCGACAATAATATCTTTGTTTCAATTATAACACAAAAAACGAAAGTAGAGGAATAAAACATGAAATTAACAGAAAAATATATTGTATTTCGTAATAAAAAAGCAGGAGCTTATTTAGTAGATTATAAAAGTCAAGGTACTTTAGCTTATGAATCTAATTACACTTGGGATATTAAACGAGCGGCGTTAATCAGTTTCGAATCTTTCGAAGAACAAAGAAAACAAATGAAATTACTTGCTGAAACTATGGGTTGTGAAGTCCTAGTAGTAGAAGCAACGTATAATTTAAAACATTTAAATGGGGAAGACGCAAAAGAAATTGAAAAGGACCTTACAGTAAATGGAAAAAGCATTGTTGATATTTTACGTGAAGTGGCACAAGAAATGGGATTAGAAGAGTCAGGAGAATAACTATGAGTGTGAAAATTAATAAACTTGAAATCGAGAATGTCAAACGTGTAAAAGCCGTAGCTATCGAGCCAACGCAAAACGGATTGACGATTCTTGGTGGAAATAACAATCAAGGTAAAACAAGTATTCTGGATTCTATCGCATGGGCGTTAGGTGGTAATAAGTACAAACCAAGCCAACCTACTAGAGAAGGTTCCATGAATCCACCAAGCTTACGAGTAGAGTTATCGAACGGCTTAATCGTGGAACGCAAAGGCAAGAACTCAGATTTGAAGGTTACGGATCCTAAAGGTATCAAAGCAGGACAACAATTATTGGATTCATTTGTAGAAGAATTTGCGTTGAATCTGCCGAAGTTTATGGAACAAACAGCAAAAGAAAAAGCAAATACACTACTCAAAATTATTGGTGTAGGAGAAAAGTTATATCAACTTGATACGGAAGAATCCAAACTATACAACGAGCGTAGAGCTATTGGACAGATTGCAGACCAGAAAAAGAAATATGCAGACGAGATGATGCAATATCCAGATGTACCAAATACATTAATCAGTATTTCAGATTTGATTCATGAGCAACAAGCAATCCTAGCTAAGAATGGAGAAAACGCACGAAAACGACAAAACATCGAACAAATCAAACAAGATTTGATGCACTCAAATCAACGTATCGAGCATTTAAAAGAACAGCTAGAAGAAGTAATGAAACGACAAAATCAACTGCAAAATGATTTGGATTTCGCTAACAAAGATGCTGAAACATTACTAGATGAATCAACGGATGAAATCGAACAAAGCATCGCCAATATTGAAGAAATCAACCGAAAAGTACGAGCTAATCTGGATAAAGAAAAAGCTGAAGAAGATGCGAAAGAACAAAAAGCTAAATACGATGAGCTGTCTGGAATGATTGAGGATGTTCGTAAAGAACGTACAGACTTATTGAACAACGCTGATTTACCGTTGCCTGGATTAAGTGTTGCTGATGGCGAACTAATTTTTGAAGGACAGAAATGGGATAACATGAGCGGATCTCAACAGTTGAGAGTAGCTACAGCAATCGTCCGTAAGTTGAAACCAGAATGTGGATTTGTGTTACTAGACAAATTAGAACAAATGGATTTAAACACATTAACTGAGTTTGGACACTGGTTAGAATCTGAAGGACTACAAGCTATTGCTACACGAGTATCGAACGGAGCAGAATGCCAAATCATTATCGAAGATGGCTATGTCGTTTCTGATTCGGTAACACCATTCCAACAAACTGAGCCAATCAAGCACGATTGGGCAACAAATTTTTAGAGAGGAGAAACTTATGAATATTACAAGAGGAAAACAAGCAAAAGCTCAGCGAGTAATCATCTATGGTACTGAAGGAATTGGAAAATCTACTTTAGCATCACAATTCCCAAATCCGTTATTTATTGACACCGAAGGTTCTACAAGCAACATGGATGTAGCACGCATGGATAAGCCAACATCTTGGATTATGTTAATGAATCAGATTGCGTTCGTTAAAGCCAATCCGACAGTGTGCGATACGTTAATCGTAGATACCATAGACTGGGCAGAAGCGTTAGCAACTGAATTCGTTTGTTCGTTGCACGGCAAGGTAGGTGTAGAAGATTTCGGTTACGGTAATGGATATACGTATGTACGTGAAGAATTTGGGCGTTTCTTAAACAAGTTACAAGAAATTGTAGATTTAGGAATCCATGTCGTTTTAACAGCTCATGCCCAAATCCGTAAATTCGAACAACCAGATGAATTTGGGTCATACGATAGATATGAGTTGAAGCTTGGTAAAAAGACAACATCTCAAACTGCACCACTCGTAAAAGAATGGGGAGATATCATATTATTCTGTAATTACAAAACAATTGTAATGAAGAACGAATCTAAAAAGAATAAAGCACAAGGTGGACAACGTGTGATGTATACCACTCATACTCCATCGTGGGATGCTAAGAATCGATTTGGATTGCCAGAAGAATTACCAATGGAGTATCAAGCCATTGCACACATCTTTAACAAGCAACACAAGCAAGTAGCACCACAGTCACAACCACAACCAGTACAGCCAGTACAACAAGCACAACCAGTATCAGAGCCTACAGCTACACCAGTGGCTACACCGACTCAAGCTGTGGAGGAAGTGCCACAAGATCCATTCATTGAGTTATCTACATTAGAATTGCCAGAAATACTGCCACAAGCTTTGCGTGATTTAATGCGACAGAACTCAGTAACAACAGAAGAATTGCAGTTAATGGCATCAAATCGAGGACACTTTCCAATGGGAACACCAATTGAGAATTTCCCTAAAGAATATTGGGATGTCGTAGTAGCGAATTGGGAAACATCCATGCAAGAAATTAATCAACATAGAACATTATAGAAAGAGGTACAAAATATGACACAACAATTTAATCAACCAGAACGTGAACTAGGATGGGACGATACTATCCAACAAGATTCAGCAGACTTTATTTTACTTCCAGAAGGATTATATAACTTTGTCGTAAAAGGTTTTGAGCGTGGTCGTCACATGCCTAATCCTCAAAATCCAGGAAAACTTCCAGCATGCAACAAAGCTACAGTCTTTATTGAGATTTCAACTGCAGAAGGAGAAGCAGTATTAAAACATAACTTGTTCTTACACAGCTCAACAGAAGGAATGTTATCAGCGTTCTTTGGAGCAATTGGTCAAAAGAAAAAAGGCGAGCCATTGAAAATGAATTGGCAGACTATTATCGGATCTCGTGGTGTTTGTAAGGTAGGCATGCGTACTTACAATGGTAATCAATATAACGAAGTGAAAGCTATGTTATATCCAGAAGATGTAGACCAGACTAAAGTTTTAAACGGACAACAAGTGCAACAATCGTATCAAGCACAACCGCAATACAATCATCAACAAGGTGCATGGAATAACGGCACGGCATTTTAGGAGGAACTTGAATGGAGTTACGACCATACCAGCAAGAAGCTCGTGAGTCCGTTCAGAAGGAATGGCAAGAAGGTCGCAAAAAAACATTATTAGTATTACCGACAGGGTGTGGTAAAACGATTGTGTTTTCTAAAGTAATTGAAGATAGAGTGAAGCTAGGCGAGCGAGTGCTTGTCCTAGCTCATCGCTCGGAATTACTCGACCAAGCGAGCGATAAGCTATACAAATCAACAGGATTAAGAACTTCCTTAGAAAAAGCAGAATCCACAAGTTTAGGAAGTTGGAATCGTGTAGTAGTCGGATCTGTTCAAACACTACAACAGCCAAAACGCCTAGCCAAATTTGATAAACATCATTTTGATTCCATCGTAGTAGATGAAGCCCATCACTGTATTTCAAATGGCTATCAACGAGTATTGGAACATTTCGATGATGCAAACGTGTTAGGAGTAACTGCTACTCCAGATAGAGGAGATATGCGAAATCTAGGAACGTATTTTGATTCATTAGCTTACGAATACACGCTACCTAAAGCGATTAAGGAAGGCTATTTAAGTCCGATTAAAGCATTAACGATTCCAATCGATTTGGATTTATCTAGTGTAATGATGCAAAGTGGAGACTTTAAAGCAAGTGATGTCGATAATGCATTAGATCCGTACTTAGAAAAGATTGCAGATGAGATGCTCAATCATTGCTTAGACAAGAAAACTGTAGTCTTTCTTCCATTAGTAAAAACATCGCAGAAATTCAAAGATATTCTAAATAGCAAAGGATTTAAAGCGGCCGAAGTCAATGGCGAATCCAAAGACCGTGCCGAAATCCTAGAAGATTTTGACAAAGGTAAATACAACGTTTTGTGCAATTCTATGTTACTTACAGAAGGGTGGGACTGCCCAACGGTTAACTGTGTAGTGGTATTACGCCCAACTAAAGTACGTGCTTTGTACTCGCAGATGGTGGGGCGTGGAACACGATTAGCCGAAGGAAAAGACCATCTGTTGTTATTAGATTTCTTATGGCACACAGAACGACACGAGTTATGTAGACCTGCTCATTTAATCGCTGAAAACGATGAAGTTGCTAAGAAGATGATTGAAACAACTGAAAACAATATCAATGTTGCATTAGATTTGGAAGATTTAGAGGAACAGGCAAAAGAAGAAGTGACATCTCAACGTGAGCGAGCTTTAGCAGAACAATTGGCACTAATGCGTAAACGACAACGTAAGCTTGTGGATCCGTTACAGTTTGAAATGAGCATTCATGGAGAAGACTTAACAAGCTATGTACCGTCATTTGGATGGGAAATGAGTCCACCAAGCAAGAAACAAGTAGAAACGTTAGAAAAATTAGGCATCTTGCCAGACGAGATTGATAACGCTGGAAAAGCTCAAATGTTGCTAGACAGATTATCAAAACGCCAACGTGAAGGCTTAACAACACCAAAACAGATTAGACTATTGGAACGTTACGGCTTTAAGAACGTTGGTATGTGGCAGTTTGAGAATGCATCTAAACTGATTAATCGAATTGCGGCCAGTGGGTGGAGAGTACCAAACGGAATCGATGTGAATACTTACGTGGGGGTGTAGCGATTGGAAGATAACAATTTATTAGAATTATTAAGCTACATTCCACCAGACAGCTTATCGTATACCGAATGGATTAATGTTGGAATGGCGTTGAAGCATGAAGGCTATACTGCCAGTGATTGGGATGAGTGGTCGAGAAATGATGCAAGATATCATACAGGCGAATGTTTCACAAAATGGGATTCATTTCAAGGCACTAGCTCGCCTGTCACAGGAGGTACTATTTTTCATCTTGCAGTTGAAAACGGCTTTGTTCCAACTACTATGCATGATGATGGTAGAGGTGCATTAGATTGGGATGCTTCTATCAAATACGACAATGATTATCAGTTGTTAGACAAATCGTATATTGATGGGAAAGAGATTCACGAGCCTAAACATTGGAATCCAGTACAAGAAATCGTCAAATACTTAGATACATTGTTCGAATCAGACGACATTGTAGCCTATTCAACAGAAAGTTATGCTAAAACGAATGAAGCTACTGGAGAAGTTGAAAAGTATCTACCTGCTAAAGGTGCGTACGATAGAACTGCTGGAGAGTTAATCGATAAGCTATTAAGATGCGATGGGAAAATTAATGAAGTCTTAGGAGACTACAACGAACAGGCAGGGGCTTGGGTACGTTTCAATCCGATGGATGGTAAAGGTGTAAAGAACGAGAATGTAGCTCAGTTTCGATATGCGTTAGTAGAATCAGACAACATGGATCTCGAAAAGCAAAACGCAATCGTTCGTGAGTTAGAACTGCCAATCGCAACATTAGTCTATAGTGGTTCCAAATCGATTCATGCAGTTGTCAGAATCGAAGCAACTAACAAAGAAGAATACAAAAAGAGAGTCGATTACTTATACAAAATTTGTAAGAAGAATGGACTGAACGTAGACGAACAGAATAAGAATCCTAGTCGATTAAGTAGACTGCCAGGATTCATGCGTGGAGATAAAAAACAATTCATTATCGACACCAATATTGGAAAAGCATCGTGGGATGAATGGTATCAACATATCGAAGACTTGAACGATGAATTACCAGATCCAGAGAGTTTAATCGATTTCTGGGAAGACATGCCACCGTTAGCTCCAGAATTGATAAAAGGTGTTCTTAGACAAGGACACAAGATGTTGATTGCTGGTCCATCTAAAGCCGGGAAGTCATTTGCATTAATCAACATGTCGATAGCAATCGCAGAAGGTCATCATTGGTTCGGTTGGGAATGTACGCAAGGCAAAGTCTTGTATGTCAATCTGGAGCTAGATAGAGCATCGTGTTTGCATCGTTTTAGAGATGTGTATAAAGCGATGGGTATCGAAGCTAGAAACATTTCCAACATCGATATCTGGAATTTACGTGGTAAGACTGTTCCGATGGATAAACTAGCACCAAAACTTATTAGACGAGCGTATAAGAAAGGTTACATTGCCGTTATTATCGATCCAATCTATAAAGTATTGACTGGAGATGAAAACAGTGCAGACCAAATGGCACACTTTACGAATCAGTTTGACAAAGTTGCTACTGAATTAGGCTCGAGTGTAATCTACTGCCACCACCACTCTAAAGGCTCACAAGGTGGTAAAAAATCTATGGATAGAGCGAGCGGATCTGGCGTATTTGCACGAGATCCAGATGCGTTAATCGACTTAGTGGAATTAGAACTGACAGATGAAATCCGCAAACAACAAATTAACAGCATGACAGCCAAAATCTATCAAGATGCTATCAATCGAATGAACAGACCATACATGGAACAATTCGTAGGCTTAGACGATTTACAAAGCTCGTTCCAAATGAGAAATCATTTCGAGCGTGCAGTAACAAATGTAAAAGAAAGAATAACAGTCAATGATGCAGTAACTGCTCAGACTACCAGAATCGAAAACAGTACAGCATGGCGTGTTGATGGTACATTACGTGAGTTTGCCAAATTTAAGCCAAGAAATATCTGGTTTAGTTATCCAACGCATACAGTAGATGAATCTGGTGTATTAGCAGATATTCAGCTAGACGATAATACTCCAAGTTGGAAAAAAAATTTTGAAAAGAATGGTAAAAAGCAAAGTCCAGCACAGCGTAAAGAAGATAGAAAAACGGCGTTCGAGACAGCTTATTCTGCTTTCGATGATGGTGTTGCTCCTGTTAAAGCAGATGCCATTTGTGAGTATTTGGGAATTTCTTCACGAACTTTAAAGCGTAGAATTGATGAATTAGAAGGTTATAAATTAGATGGAAATAACATCATAAAAGAAACAATTTGATAGATTTTTAGTTTGTGAAATGGACAAAACACCCTATTTGTCACGGTCAAAAGCTTTATTTTTTGTCAATTCGATATGATTTTGCAATGGTTTTTAGGAAAAAATCCTATTAAAAAGCACTGAAAAACTCATTTCACAATGACAAATACGGACAGGACACCGTGACAAATACGGACAAATGACCGAATTTGTCATTGTCCAAATAAAAGTATGACAAGAAAAAATCCGAAAAATATGACAGACAAATACGGACAAAATTCGAATTTGTCACTGGACAGGCACTACAAAAATACAAAGTCTTGTATTTTTTAGGTTTGTCTGTCCAGATGTCAGAGCTAGGGTCAGTCAAGGTGGCGTAAGTCAAGCCACCTTGTCCTGCCCTATCTATCTCTGACAAACGCCGAATGGAATAGTAGGAAATTAATTAAAAATAGTGAGTTTGTTCACAAGTTAGAAAGGAGAATTTTATGGTAAGAAAAAAACGTGCAAAATCAAAATTTTTAGATGTTGGAAAAAATATGCCAGAGTTACATCACACTTTGCAAGATGAAGAATTTGATTGGGATAAATCGCAAGTCTTGAAATGGATTTCTCAACAGCCAGAATTGTTAACTTATGTAAAGTATAAATTAAGTAATGCTGGTTACATCGAATATGATTCAGAAAAAAGAACATGGAAAGGTATCGATGTATATGATTGAGTTTTTTATTCCGATGGAGAAAATACCGACTACAACGCATCAGCAAAAACAAGTAACGTGCCGAAATGGCAAACCTCATTTTTATGAGCCACCAAAGCTAATCGAAGCTAGAGCAAAATACATGGCGTACTTGTCACAATTTGCTCCACCAGAAAAAATCAAATGTGCTATTCGATTAACTGTGAAATGGATATTCCCAATGATAAAAGGGAGCTACAACGGACAGTACAAGACTACTAAGCCAGATACAGATAATCTGCAAAAGCTATTAAAAGATTGCATGACTGAGTTGGGTTATTGGGTAGATGATGCATTGGTAGCATCTGAAATCGTAGAAAAATTCTGGGGCGAAACTACTGGCATTTATGTTCGTGTGGAGGAATTAGCATGAGTTTAGATTATAGAGCATTCTACAACGATGTAGTCGATTGGATTTATCAATCAAAAGAAGTAGAACGGATAAAAGGTTTCGGCACAGAAGAATATATGGACTGGATAGTCCAATCAGTCGTGCAGATATGCGAAAAATACAACGATGATAAATTCGTACTGAAACAAATGCGTATGCTATGGCAACACATTGACGATGCAGTGAGAATGCAAGGAGTGGGTAAGCAATGATTAGAACAATTGCAGAACAGCAAGGACTCAAACATTTCTATACTTACAACAAGATTGAAATAGTCGAGATTGATGGTAAGCGTTACGTAAGAAAGAAACGTGGTAAGAAAATATTTTATAAAGGAGTGTGGCAGCATGTTCAAGGTGCGATTAAAGTATTCAGGTAAAGAAGCATGGATTAATGCAGATTGGATTTGGTATATCTGTCAACATGACGAAAGTCAAGATACCGTTATCGAAAGTAAGCATGGAGATGTATTACGTGTAGAAGAAACTGTAGAAGAAATTAATAACAAAATTTTTCAAGAACGGGTTCGTTATTTGAGATGAGGTGTAGTGGAATGAAATTGATTAAGTTGCATGTGTTGGGAGAATTTACGATGTATAAAAGTACAGTCGAATTATATATCAATGCAGACAGAATTATTAGTGCTATTCCAAACGGTAAGTATTCTGAAATTTCAGTCGAATATCCAGAAAGATTACGTATGTTTAAAGTTGCAAACACTATTGAGGATATTCAATCTCAATTAGAGGGTAAACCAGCAGAAGTATATATTGATAAACATAAAGTCGGGAAACGTATCCAAGCGATTCGATTCGCAAAAGGAATGGACCAGAAACAATTTTCAGATATTATTCATGCAACTGTTTCGGCGTTAAGTAATTGGGAAAACGGTAATCATTTACCCAACAAAGAACGTTTAAAAAACATTGCAGATTTAGCAGGAATAACAGTACAAAAATTGCTAGAGGGGTAGAAGTATGAACGATAAAAGAATTAGACAGCTATTCTTAGAACATGTTCAAGAATTGGCTGGTGATGATACGTTACAAGTTTATATTGATTTTCATCATTTTGGTACGACTAATTTTACAGAAAACGAGTGTTACTCTATGTGTCAAATTATAGGTAGTTTTCTATTGTCGTTTTCAGCAATGCAAAAGATAGTCAATTATATTCAATTTTGTGAAGGTCCATGGATAATGGTTGAGTTAACAGAAGAAACGAAAGAAATGAGAAAACACAATGAAAACTGGTTAGTAGATTATGTGGAAGGAATGGAGAAAAAATAATGGAATTTGCACAACAATTAAAAGCGATTCGTAAAGAAAAAGGTATGAATCAAATGCAGATGGCTAAGTTTTTAAACGTAAGTGATGCTTGTATTTGCAATTGGGAAAAAGGAAAATTTACTCCAAACAGAACTGGAATAAAACTTTTAAATGAAAAATTAGGAATAGATTTTTCTGATTTAACAAAAGGAATTAATAATTTTTATCATTTGAAAATAATATTACAACAAATGCCTCAAGAATCAGTACTGAAAATATTTGAATCGAGACAACTAGAAGATTTAGTAGATGGATTGAAATGGGCGATTGTAACAGGTCATACTAAAGATGAGATGATGTATATCGGTTTAATTACAATGGGCTTGATGGAACGTTGTTTTATGAATGGTTTTGAGTTTGAAGCTTGTTTGTCAATGGCAATGAAACAGTGGATTAAGGAGACAAAGTAAGATGAGTAGAATCGAAGAATTAGAAAAACAAATAACAGAATTAGACGAACGAAAAGTAGCATTGCAGTACGAGTTGGAGTTGGAGAAACAGAAAATTGAAATTGAATACCCGTTTCATTTAAAAGGAGAATGTTGGCAATTACGAACAGATGGATTGGTAAAAGAAGACTGGTGGAGTAGTAGTGGATATGACCGTAATTGTTATCAACAAGGGAATATGTTTACAACACAACAGGAAGCAAAAAAAGAACGTGAGAAACGTACTTTACTCACACGGTTCAGACAGTTTAGAGATAAGTGCAACGGGGATTGGAAGCCTGATTGGAAAGTGATAGAGGATTCGTATAACTATTATATTGAAATGTATTATGGTTATGGTAATGCGAAGTTACGTACTGATTGGAGTCCTAGTTCTGCTAGTTTTAACCTATTCGGCTATTTCAAAAAGCAAGAGGATTGCGAACGTGCAATTCGATTGTTTGGCGATGAAATCAAAAGACTATTTGTGGAGGGATAGAGATGAGCGTTTTACGAGAAATTGCACAAAAAGTAAAAGAGTTGTTGGATGAATTAGAAAAGTTACCACAAGAAGAAACAGACGATTTTGAATATCCATTCAAAATAGGAGATACATGTTTTTTTATCAATGTCGTTGGAGAGCCAGCAGAACGCAAGTGGTCTAATTATGTTCATGAAGAAAATGCATATAAACAAGGAAATATTTTTAAAACTAAACAAGAAGTGTATAAAGAACGAGATAAACGTGAGTTGCTAATGAGATTCAAGCAATTTCGTGATAAGTGTAATGGTGAATGGAAACCACCTTTAAAAGTTGTTGGGCTACCAAAGTATTGTATTGCTATAAATAATAAAACAGATGTTATGTTTGCAATGGACGTTACTTTTTATAACGAGTTTAACCCGTTCGGCTATTTTAAAAAGAAAGATGATTGTAACCGTGCAATTCAATTATTCGGCGATGAAATCAAACGCTTATACGTGGAGGAATAGAAATGAGTAAAATTACAGAACTTGAAGAAAAAGTAAAAGAATTGATGAACGAGATAGAAACGTTAAAACAACAAGAAAAAATAGAAAAATTTGAATACCCATTTTACTATAACGAAGATTATTGGTTAGTTGGAGAAAATGGTGTTATAGAAAAAAATCGTTGGAATCATCTTCCTTATGACCAACCACGATATGACCAAGGTAACATTTTTAAAATTCCACAGGAAGCAGAACGTGAACGTGATAGACGTGCATTGTTAACACGATTCAAGCAATTCCGTGACAAATGCAATAGGGAGTGGAAGCCAGGAACTTATGACTGTAAATATTTTATTTCATACGATGGTTCTAAAAACGTACTAGAAAGTGGTTGGAACGATGTGTGGGATAATTTTAATACATTTGGCTATTTTTACGATGAACGTGATTGTTTACGTGCGATTGATTTGTTTGGCGATGAGATTAGAAGACTGTGGGTGGATGAATGAAATTCCTAGATTTATTTGCAGGAATCGGTGGGTTCCGATTAGGAATGGAATCTGCTGGGCATGAGTGCATCGGATTCTGTGAGATTGATAAATTTGCTAGAGAATCCTACAAAGCAATTCACGATACAGAGGGGGAGATTGAATTACATGACATTACACAAGTATCAGACGAGTTTATTCGAGGAATCGGAAGTGTGGACATTATCTGTGGAGGATTTCCGTGTCAAGCTTTCTCAATTGCAGGCAACAGACGAGGTTTCGAAGATACTCGAGGAACTCTATTTTTTGAAATCGCTAGGTTCGCATCTATTCTCAGACCTCGCTATTTATTCCTTGAGAACGTTAAAGGACTCCTCAATCATCAAAAAGGGGATACTTTCGAGACCATGCTCAGAATCTTTGATGAACTGGGGTACAACGTGGAATGGCAAGTGCTTAACAGCAAAAATTTTGGAGTCCCCCAGAACAGGGAACGTGTGTTTATTATCGGACATCTTAGAGGAGAGTGTACCAGAAGAATTTTTCCTATCGGACGAGAAGATGCGAAATTTGGTACAGAATCGAAGATAAAAGTTATTGGGAATACTAAGAACCCGAACGGGAGTAGCAAAGGAACAAGAACTTTGGTGTACGATAAAAACGGTATTGTTGGAGCGTTAATGGCAACAGATTATAAAGTGCCTAAACAAGTCGCTATTCCAGTACTCACACCAGAACGAGTGAATAAACGACAAAACGGTAGACGATTTAAAACAAATGGAGAGCCGATGTTTACACTGACAGCTCAGGATCAGCACGGAGTTTTGTTACAAGATAAGAAATTAAAAATCCGTGAAGCAACTACAAAAGGCTATGCAGTAGCTGGAGTCGGAGATAGTGTGAATATCGCTAATATTAACTCGAAGACTAAACGAGGTCGAGTAGGCAATCAGATTACAAATACATTACTAGCATCTGAACAGCAAGGAGTGGTCGGATCTGACTACCGTATTAGAAGACTAACACCTCGAGAGTGCTGGAGACTGCAAGGATTTCCAGATTCGGCTTTTGATAAAGCTCAAGCTGTAACATCAAATAGCCAATTGTATAAGCAAGCAGGTAATAGCGTTACAGTAAATGTAATTGCTGAGATTGCGAAATATTTTAAGGAGGATGAGTAATGATTAACATTAACGATGTGGATTGTAAATGTTTAATTAATCGTGACAATCAATGGGTTGAGCAAACAAGATTCGTAAAAGAACACTGGAATGGTATGGACGAAGAGAAAAGAAGTGGATACTGGACTACTGAAGCTAGTCACATTGGATTGGACGCTCGTGCATTGTTAGGCTATGTGTACGAAAGAGTCGAACAGGGTTATTATTATGATGATGATTGTTATGATAAATTGTTTGAACAATTATGGGCAAATACACCAGATGATGTTGTGGAGAGATTGCAAAAAATACTTGATGAAATTTGTAAACGAAACGCATATATCGTTTTGAAGACACGTGAAAAGATTGACCCAACAATTGATTTGGAGGATGAGGAATGAATAATAAAGTAAAAGTGTATACTACAATCGATTGTCCGCAATGTATGATGACAAAGAAATATATGGATGCATTGGATATCGAGTACGAAACAATTGATGTAACGCATAATGATGAAGCTAGAGAGTATGTTAAATCATTAGGTTTCCAATCGTTACCAGTCGTAGTAGTAGAAAGTGGCGAAGCGTGGTTTGGATTCCGACCAGAAAATATTGATTTGTTAAAGTAGGTGATGCGATGACATTAAGTAAAAGACAATTGGCTTATTTTGAAGAATTGTTTGCAGATTATCACAACTATCAAAAGAAAATTAATTTGAGAAAAGCTGAATTGTCTATCAGAGAATTAGATGAGAATGTTGGTGGCGGTAAGTCGAACATTATGGGGAAACCAGTCGAGAATTTAGCTATCAAATATATGACTGATAAGAAATTGATATTTCTTCAAAATATTTATGAATCAATTGAAAAAACATTAAATAGTTTGGATGACAACACAAGAGAGATTGTTACTGCTCGTTATTTTGAGAATGATGGCTTGTGGACATGGTCTCAGATTGCACAAGAATATCATTATGCATCATCTCAAATCTATAGAATTAGATATCGTGTATTAGAGATGTTTGCTAATTATGTTGGACTGTGCAACACAATCGAAACATGAGAATTTAACGTGTAGAATTCCCACAAAAAAACTGCTATTTTTATAGTATAGAAATTGTGCGATAAGACAGATTTTTTGGTCTCCTTTCCTTATTTTTTGCTGTCTTATCAAACACGAGAGTCTTCTTAACGAAGGCTCTTTTTATTTTATGAGAGAGGTGGTGGAAAATTGGCACAATTGACACTGAAACAAAAAAAGTTTGCTGATGAGTACATCGTCAGCGGAAATGCTACAGAATCAGCGATAAAAGCAGGATATAGCAAGAAAACAGCGAACAGAATAGGTTCGGAAAACTTGTCAAAACTTGACATTAAAAACTATATAGATGAGCGGTTGAAAGAAATTGAATCCGAAAAGATAGCGGATCAGCAAGAAGTATTAAAATATTTGTCTGCTGTGATGCGTGGAGAAATGACAGAACAAACGCTAAAAAGTGTTGGAGAGTCTGGACAAGTCATCACTGAGATTGATGTAGGTGCTAAAGATAGAATCAAGGCGGCCGAGCTTTTAGGAAAACGATACAGATTGTGGACAGATAAGTCAGAAGTAGAAGTAACTGGTGCGGTGGTGTTTAGCAATGAATCAGAAATACCAGATTAAGCCGAGCGATACCGTAATCGACTTACCAAAGATTGTCGGATCTGGTTATGGTGCTTTTTGGAAATCAAGAAACTTCTATCGTGTTGTAAAAGGATCACGTGGTTCTAAGAAGTCGAAGACAATAGCGTTAAACTTTATTGTTCGATTATTAAAGTATCCATGGTCAAATCTATTAGTTGTTCGTAGGTATTCTAATACAAATAAGCAATCGACTTATACTGATTTTAAATGGGCAGTGAATCGTTTGAAGGTAGCACATAAGTTTAAGTTTAACGAGTCGCTACCAGAGATAACAGTCATTGATACTGGGCAAAAGATATTGTTCCGAGGGCTTGATGATGAATTAAAAATTACATCTATTACGGTTGATGTTGGGTCGTTATGCTGGGCTTGGTTTGAGGAATGTTACCAGGTCGAAACGGAAGATAAATTCAGTACAGTAGTAGAATCCATTCGTGGTAGCATCGATGCACCAGATTTCTTCAAGCAAGTAACAATCAGCTTTAACCCGTGGAACGAACGGCACTGGCTCAAACGTGTATTCTTTGATGAAGAAACAAGGCGAGATGATACATTTGCTATCACAACGACATTTCGATGTAATGAGTGGCTAGACGAGGTCGATATCAAACGATATGAAGACTTATACGTTACGAATCCAAGGCGTGCCAGAATCGTATGTGATGGCGAATGGGGCGTAGCTGAAGGACTCATCTATGAGAATGTAACAGTTAAGAATTTTAACAAAGATGAGTTACTGGAAACAGGTCGATATGAATTAGCAATCGGACTAGACTTTGGATTCACTCACGATCCGACAGCATTATGTTGTTCGTTAATTGATGAAGCGAATAAAGAGATTTATGTATTTGATGAAGGTTATAAGATTGGTTTGATTACTAAACAAGTAGCTGAATTAATTAAAACAAAAGGCTATGCCAAATCAACTATCATAGCTGATAGTGCAGAGCCTAGACTCATTCAAGAATTAAGAACAGAGTACGGTATCTCAAGAATTAAAGAAAGTCGAAAAGGAAAAGATAGCATCATGGCAGGCGTATCCAAACTACAAGGATACGCTATTTTTGTGCATCCGTCGTGTACCAATATCATGGATGAGTTTTACAGCTATTGCTATCAACAGGATAAAGAAGGAAATTGGCTCAATAAGCCAGAAGATAAGAACAATCACTTGATGGATGCACTCAGATATAGCTTGCAATGCATTGAATCTGGTAAAGCAAATGTCAAGAGCAAATCATTATTAGGAATAAGATAGGAGGTAAACAATGACAATTACATTAGATAAAGAATTGATGTCAGATGGTATTCCAACGCCAGAAATACTGGAGTATTGTATCAAACAGCATCAAGGTACATTAGCACGATTGAATAAGTTATCTGATTATTACGATGGAAAACAAGATATTTCAAATCGTACATTTGGAAATCCAAATATTCCGAATCATAAAATCGTAGCCAATCATGCAAAGTATATTGTGGATATTGCGACAGGATTTCTAGTTGGGAATCCAATTGCATATTCTGGTTCGCAAGTCGATAAGATTTTAGATGAGTACAGCAGAATGGATATTATCAGCCACGATACAGAGTTGGAAAAAGACTTATCAGTATTTGGGATTGGATATGAGCTAATGTACTTAGCTCCAGTAGATGAGGGCGATACAGAGATTAGAATCAAGTCGATTGACCCAAGAGGTATATTCGTTGTTACTGATGATACAGTTGATAAGAATCCGTTATTTGGAGTGCATTACCAACAACGATTCAAGTTAGATGGTTCGTTGAATTATTACTTAATTAATGTATACACAGAAGATAAGATTTTCACTTATCATGCTAAAGGGCTATCAAAAGGACAAATGACATTATTTGAAGAATCTGAACACTATTTTGGTGCTGTGCCTGTCGTGGAATATCGTAACAACGAAGAACGCCAAGGCGATTTTGAGCAACAAATTTCGCAATTTGATGCATATAATCTGTTGCAGTCGGATCGTATCAATGAGAGTGAGCAACGAGTAAACTCGATTCTATTCATCAAAGGATTTACGTTAGGCGAAGATAATCTAACTCACGATTCAATCATTGAGACTACTGAGAAAGATAGCGATTTGAAGTGGTTGATTAAAGAAATCAAAGAAGCAGACAACGAAGTCTTAAGACAATCGTTGCTTGATGATATTCATAAATTTAGCTACATTCCATCGATGACTGATGAACACTTTGCTGGGAACGTGTCTGGAGAAGCGATGAAATATAAGCTATTTGGCTTGTTACAGCTATTGAGTATCAAGACTCGTTACATGAGCAAATCGTTGCGTAAACGATTGGAATTGATGCGTAATATCCTTAATACAAAAGGTTCTAACATTGATATTTCAGATGTGAAGATTACGTTTAAACCAAATCTACCAATCAATACTAATGATTTAGCAAGTATCATCAATCAATTGAAAGGTATCTTACCACTAGAAACATTAATTGGTTGGTTACCAGACATTGACGATCCGGCTGAACAATTGCAAAAGCTTGAAGAAGAACAAAGCAAGTCTATCCAGACTCAGCAACAGGCTTTAGGCAATGGAACACTACCAAAGTTTGACGAGGTAGCAGAAGATGAAGAAGGATAGGGATAATGATTACTGGAAGAAACGTGCGATTCGTGATTCTGTAAAGATGTTTTTGAACGCAGAAGAAACTGAAAAGCTTATTGATGGTGCTTACGATTACGCAAAAAACTTGCTAACAAATGAGATTCTAGCGTTAGTTAAGAGAGCGAAAACGAAAACTGGGTACGATATAGAAAAGGTTATTAAGCTTTTAAAAGAAGAAGTACCAACAAGCGAATTAATTCTTTTGAATCAAATGGTAAAGACTACCAAAGATAAAAAGACAAAGAAATATTTGCGAAAGACTTTAGATTTACTAGCAATCCAATTTCGTATTAGCAGACTTGATGTACTCAATACTAAAGCATTGATATTAGCCAAGAAAGTCGGAGAACAACAAGAAAAGCTAAGCACGAAACTATTTAAGCAGATTATCGAAGATACTCATACAGAAGAACGAGCCAATTTGCTTGAGATTCGTGAAGAAAAGCTACCAGATCCGGTCATGCTTGATGAAAATAACAATCCTAAGAAGCTAATTAAGCTTACGGAAGATGTGGAAGTCAAGCCACCGAAGGGGAGTGAAGTCATCACTCCAAAGATTATTGATACCAAAGAAGTAGATAAAGCTCAAGTAGATACTTTACTTAAGAGTAGCTGGCATGGAGATAATTATTCTCGCCGGATCTGGAAGGATACGGATCAGCTAGCCAAGAAGTTGCAACAGCTGTTTACTGTAGAGTCTATGACTGGTATGTCTGAACTCGACATGGCAAGAGAAATCGAGCAATATATGCATGATGCATTTATGCTCAACAAGAATATTGCAAGACGATTAATCCGTACTGAAGCTAACAGATTCCATACTCAAGCTAAAATACAACAGTGGGAGAAAATGGGGCTTAAGCACGTTAAATACGTTGCGGTGCTTGATAATCGAACATCTGATACCTGTATCAATCTGGATGGCTCGATATTTGCATTAGATGAGCTAGAAACTGGAGTTAACTGTCCGCCAATGCATCCGTGGTGTCGGTCAATCATACAGGCATACTTTGGACCAGTTATAGAATTTCATACGTATCACGATCCTATAAGAGAAGTTATGGGAAGCATGTTTGAAAGCCACCCAGAAGAAACAGAAAAAGTAATCGAAGAATTAAGAGGTATGGGGATAAAAGTGTTCTTTGTGGACAATAAGAAAATGTCTTATTCTCCAGGTTCTGCTAAGTCCGGTTATTCAGGACATATTAGTATTAATAAAGATGCTAGTTATTCTGCACTGATGCACGAACGACAACATGCGATAGATGATATTAATAATGGTTATCCTGGAATGGGACATTATGTTTATAATGATATTGAACGTTGGAATTTTGAAAAACGTGCATATTTAGTTGAATTAGAAATTTATGAGCGTTATAATGTAGGTGAAAAATATATTAAACGACTAAAAAAATTAATGGAAAATGAATATAAAGACATTTTTAAAAAAGGAGATGAACAAACGTGAAAAAGATGGCAATGGTAGACAAAGCTAAATTTTTATTAAAAGTAATGGAAAGTGATTTAACTCCTGAAGAAAAAGCTAAGAAATTAGAATTTTTAAAAGATGATTATGAATACGAAACGTTTATCAAACTAACTTTTCACGATATTTATATAGCTGTATTAGATAATTTAGGTATCGAAAAATATACAGGGGATGATGAATTGTTGAAGCATGTAGCTAAAATTTTATAACCTTAAAAACTCAATAAAAACTCAATAAAAACTCAATCCAAGCACTTAACAATAGTTAGGTGCTTTTTTTGTACACTTTTTTAACGAAAGGAGGGATGTATATGTTAGATAAAGCTAGAAGATTAGCATCTGAAGAATTTACACGTTTATCTGGACGTGAAATTAAAGCAAAAGATTGCTATGTTGTTTGGTTTAGCAAAACGCTTCAAAATTGGAAAGCATTAGTAGGAACGAACGAGATTTCTTCTGATGAGCCATGTGGAGATTATGCTGAAATCACACACAATGGCGACAAAAACGAAACTTATGTAGATGTTTATGCAAAAGTTTCAAATAAAGTTTTTAAATAAAAAATTGTCCTAAGCATGACATTAAAAGGCTTTTTTGTTTTGTCCAAGCTTTGATGACATTAAAAGCTAAGGAATTAACAGTCTGGGAAGACTAAAAACATGGAGGTTCTTTATGGACAAAGAAGAAACACAAATCGTTGAAACAGTAGTGGAACAAGAAGTGGCAACTGCAGAGCCTGCTCAGACATTACCAAAAGACGAAAAGAAATATACCGATGCAGAAGTAAACGAAATCATCGACAAGAAATTTGCTAAGTGGAAAGCGAATCAAGAGAAAGAGCAAAGCGAAGCAAAGAAACTAGCGAAGATGAGTGCTGACGAGAAAATCGAATACGAGAATCAACAGCTCAAAGACAAGATTGCGGAGTTAGAAAGAACACAAGCATTGAATGAGATGAGCAAGGTTGCTCGTGGTCTTCTAGCAGAGGAACAAATCAACGTGTCAGATGCGTTACTGGCTCGTTTGATTAGCGAAGATGCAGAAGTGACTAAAGAAACTGTGTCTGAGTTTATCAAGATGTATCAAGCGGATTTAGAAACGGCAGTAAATGCACGATTAAACAAATCTGCAAAAGTACCAAAAACGCAAAGCAATGTAGTAGAGACGCCTAAGTGGCAGAAAGATTTTTCAAAGTAGAAAGGAAGATATAATATATGACATTTCAAGATTTAAACACAGCCACTTCTCGTGATAAGTTTTTAGGAATCATCGAGAAAGTTTTAGAAGTACACACTTATTCAGCACCGTTAGTCTTATCTAATGATGCAATTGTTATGGAAGGTCGTAACTTTACAGTAACGAAAACAGACTTAGCGAAATTACAAGATTATAACCGTAACGGTGGTAACCAATATGATTACGCTAAAACGGAAGAAAAAACTTACAGCTTAGACCAAGAAAAATACTGGGGACGAGTTGTGGACTTATTAGATGAGCGTGATTCTAATGGCGAAGTAAATATCGATTACGTTGTAGCTCGTCAATCAGCAGAAGTAGTAGCTCCATATTTAGACAAATTACGTTTTGATGCGGCCTTAGGTAACGTAAGTGCAAATGTAGATTATACAGAAGCATCTCCATACGATAACGTATTAGATGTATCAGTAAAATTAGATGAATTAGGTGTAGAAAAAGAACGTTTATTATTTGTTACACCTAAATTCTATAAAGGAATCAAGAAAGAAATCGTTAAATTACCTCAAGGTGACGGAAACAAAGCGATTGTTTCTAAAGGTTATGTAGGAGAATTAGATGGATTCTCAGTTATCAAAGTACCATCTAAATTGTTACCAGGAGTACAAGCATTAGCTACAGCTCCAGGCGTAGTGGTATCTCCATTACAAGTTAATGAAACTAAACGTAATAACAACGTTCCAGGATTGTTTGGGGAATTAGTAGAACAATTATTATACACTGGTGCTTTTGTGTTCGATTTCGACCAAAAATACATCATTTCAATCGCATCTGCTAAACCAGAAGCTAAACCAGAAGCTCAAGGAACAGTCCAAGACCGTAAACCAGCTAAGTTTGTTGCAGGTAAAGCTTATAAAGTAGACGACAAAGTAACTCATGGCGGAAAAGTTTATAAAGCTGTGAAAGCTAACACTGGAGCAACTGCACCAGATGCTGACTCTACTAACTGGTCTGCTGTATAGGAGTTGATAACGTATGAATGAACAGTTAAGAAATCTAAAATTATTACTCGGTATTGATGCTGAAGACGAAGAACAAGACGAGTTGCTAGAGCTATATTTGAATCAAGCAATGGACGAGATTCTAAGCTTTTGCAATCGCACGGATCTTGTTGGTGGTATGCAATACATTATTCTGGATCTGGCTGTCATTCGATTCAACAGAGCAGGAACTGAAGGAGAGACATCTCGCACTGAGGGCGGGGTGTCTCAATCTTTTATTACTGGATTGCCAGAAAATATCCAACAGCGATTGGCTAGATTCGTGGTTGCTCCTAAAGCTAGGGTGGTGCCGTTCAGATGATGCGATTGAAGGTTAGAGATTTAAAAATCGTTTATTTAAAACGCAAAGTGGTCGAGCGTGATAAAGAAGCGAATGTAATTACTAAGTATTCAGATACTCCAATCAAGTTGAAAATGAATGTCCAATCTTCCGATGGAAGAATGGCAGTCGAACGATACGGAGAGAGATTGAAATACTATAAGAATTGCAAGTATCAAGGTAAAGAGCATCTAAAAGAAGGCGATGGTATTTGCGTGTACGTAAGTAAAGAATCAAAGCCAGATTACTTTATTAAAAGCATTCTGGACTATAGTACGCATCTCAATATCGAATTAGAGAGGGTTCTAAAAGAAAATGGAGATTGAAGTTAAAGGGATAGATTCTTTACGAGATAAGCTTAAGAAGCTACCACAAATACTAAATCAAGCTACTAATCAAGCGATGTTTGAAGTTACTGAAACGATTCGTAGTACTGCTGAAGATAACGCACCAGTAGGAATATACACTGGTGGTGGAGAATTAAAAGGTAGTATTCATGCGATAGTCGATAACGAAGATGGAAAGATTGTCGGTCGAGTTTGGAGCGATAAGAAGCAAGCAATATTTACTGAGTTTGGTACTGGTCCGAGAGGACAAGCAAGTCCAAAAGATTTACCAGAAGGGATTGAGCCAGTTTACACACAAGAACGGTGGTTTATTCCTGCAGACTTGTTAGCACCAGGCGTTGCAGAAGCTTATCATTTCAGACAAATAAAAATCGATGGACAAGTCTTCTATATTTGCTATGGTCAACCAGCACAACCTTGGTTATATCCTGCAATTAAAGAAAACAAAGACAAGATACCAGAAGTAATGAGTAAATACATTGAACAAGGATTGCGAGGTGTATAGATGATTGAGATTAAAGAGATTGTTGTGAATTTATTGGACAGTGTAGATGAGATTGCACTTGTTGCTAAGACTTATCCGAACGACTGGACACAATTCCCAACAGCAATCTATAAAACATCAGATAAACCATATTCAAGAGATACGAGTGGACCAGAGCACATGACAGAACACACGATTTATATCGAGTTGTATGGAAAGGCGAGCTTAACATCGATTGAAAACACGTTAAATAATAAATTTAGAGAGATTGGCTTTACTCGAATCTTACGAAGTGATGGAGAGGATCCAGCAACTGGTTTGATTCGAACAAGCATTCAATACAAAGGGATTGTAGACAATCGTAACGGATTAGTCTACCACGCATAAGAAAGGATGATGAAAATGACACAACCAACAGGACTTTTATCAAAAGGCACAACGCTAGCAGTAAAGACTAAAGAAGGCGGTACTTTCGTAGTTTTAGAAGGATTGCAATCTACACCTGAGATGGGTGGAGATCCTGAAAAAGTTGATGTAACGACATTAGCAGACAGCATGAAACGCTATATCCCTGGCATCAAGGATGCTGGAGATTTAGCGTTTAAGTTTTTATATGACAACTCAAGCGAAAACACTGCTTATCGTAAGTTAGTAGCGTTAGAAAAAAGTGGAGAAATTGCTGAGTTTAAAGTAACTTATCCAGACAACACAGCACACACATTCAACGCTGGTGTTAACGTAAAAATCGCTAGTGCTGAAGTAAATGGAGCTTTAACATTTACAGCAAACTTAACAGTGAACACTGAAATTACAGTAACAAACGCATAGGAGAGATTAAATGGCTAAGAATACAACTATTACAATTGCAGAAAAAGAATATATTTGTCGTTTAGGAGCTCAACGAACTACTGAAGTAGAAAAGAAATTGAACAAATCAATTGCATCTATTTTCATGAGTCCGACAGGTAATCCAACGTTTCCAAAACTAGGAGAAATGTTGTTCGTACTACAAAAATCAATTATCAATCATGTTCTTAATGAGAAAGATATGCTTGGTTTATATGATGCATACGTTGCAGAAGGTGGCTCATATACTAAATTAATTGAGTTAGTACAAACAATCTTAGATGATAGTGGTTTTTTCGACAACGGTTCGGAAGAAGCGGACAAGAAAGAGGAAACGACAGAGACAGTGGAACAGGACAGCCTGTTCTAAAAACATACAAGAATTTCACAGAGCTATTGGAAGATATGTTTCCGATAGCTCTTTCTTGTGGTGTGAAAGCATTAGAATACTGGGATATGACATATCTGGAAATTATGGAAACTATTTATGCATATCGAGAACAAGAACGTATTGAGTTGCAGAAGATAGCGACAATGAATCATAAACTATCGCAAATGATTGCAATTGGATTCAATTCTCCAAAAGATATGCCAAACATCTATGATGCTTATCCATCACTATTTGAAAAACCAGTCGAAACGAAGCAAGACGATTGGCGAATCATGAAAGACCGAATCAGTGCTTTCGCACAGGTTCACAACAAGAAATTAGCAGAGGGGGGAGAAAATGGAACTAGATAAACTAGAAGTAGTTATCACTGCAGACGACAGTGATGTCTCCAAAGACCTCGAAGCCGTCCTCGCAAAGTTTAACGCTTTTTATTCTAAATTGAAGAAACAAGCTAAAGAAAATGCGAATGCAATACAAGACTCGTTCGGATCTGGAAAGGGTACGGAAGAATTAAGTAAGTCTTTTGCGAAATTCAGCAAAGATACTGCTGAAAACTTCAAAAACTTAGCTAATGCGACCAAGCAATTATCAGAACGGATGGATTCACATCTTGGTAATTCCGCTTCTAAAGCCAAAAGTAAAATCGGCAAAGATGTTGCTGATATCGTGCTAGATGTGGAAGATAAGATGAAACAAGCCAATACTAAGCAGAATCTTATCGGAGAGTTGAAGAATAAGCGTACCACTTTAGCTAATAGTGGCGATACGCTTGGTGTAGCGAAGATTGATGAGCAGATTGCTCGTTTGGAATCAGCTATGAAGAAACTCCATCAAAGTGCAGTGGATTCAGTAGAGGACATGAAGCGTGAGTTTGATTCACTTCCACAGTCAATGGAAGAAATTGTGAAGGCTATGGAGAAGAATGAACACAAAATCTATCAAGCCAAAAGTCAATTAAAAGATATGCAAGAGAGAGATCCACGCTACATGAGAGACGAAGCTAGGCATAAGCACGAGAAAGCTCTATTCGCTCAACAAGATAGAGTAGATAAATTGGTAGCTGAAAACGACCGTTTGATGCGTGTGTATGCTAATTTGGAATCACGTTCTGAGAAGTTGAAATCTGCACTGGAAGGCGTAAATGCTGAGTTAGAGAAGCAGAATAACTTAGCTGAAAAAGCTACACCGAAACGTAGACTGTTTGGTCGAAGTCGAGCTGTACAATCTCCTCATTTTGATAAGATGCAACGTACTGCAGAAAAGATTCGCAAGCCAGTAGGAGAGTTTAAAAAAGCTAATGGGATTTTAGGTCGATTTGGCAAAATGAAAGCTCCTAGAATGAATTTCTCGCCTTTTAGACGAGGTGGTAACATCTTATCTGCATTTACGAGACGATTGTTAATTGCAGGACTTGCTTATAAGACATTTAAGTCGATGGCGAGTTATGTTGGTGGAGCAATTGCGATGAATGAACAATTAGCATCTAGTTTAAACTCTATTCAAGTTAACTTAGCTACTGCCTTTTATCCGATTCTTCAAGCAGTCATACCAATTTTACAAACATTGATTAGTTGGCTTGCAACAGCTATTGGTTGGTTAGCATCGTTTATTTCGTTGCTGTTTGGAACAACAGTTTCAGCATCCAGAGCAGGAGCTAAGGCGATGACTGAAGCGATGGGTGGAGTTGGAGATTCTGCTGGAGATGCAGCAGATGATACGGCAGATGCGGCCAAGAAGATGAAACAATCGTTTCTAGGTATTGACGAGATTAATACATTGGATCAAGACGATGATGACGATAAGGGCAAAGGTAAGGGCAAAGGTAAAGGTGGCGGACCAGCTGGGGCATGGAACTGGGATATACCAGAGCCAGAGTTACCTAAGTGGCTAACGAATATGCTTGATAAGATTAAACCGTTCTTAGACAAGATGAAGAAACTCTTTACCGATGGCTTTAAAAGTGCATTTAATCCAAGTGGAATTGATAAGATGATGCAAGCATTCCAACGCATCGGTAAGAATCTGCAAGAAATCTTTACGAATACTAAGCTCGTAAACGCCTTTAGTAATTTTATCGACAAAGCTGTTTATGCATCTGGACAAAAGCTCGGTGCATTAGCAAATATTGGGCTATCCATAGCCGAGAATTTAGTCGGTGGTTTTGACTTGTATTTAGAAAATCATAAAGGTTATATCATTGATAGATTTACCAATATCTTTGATTCCATGGCTAGAATTAATGAGCTTGACGGAATGTTATGGGAAGCAATTGGGCGATTATCTGAAGTGTTCAGAAGCGATTCAGCAATGCAGATTACATCTGATATCATTGCGATATTTGTAAATGCAGGACTTGGAATTGTGGATGTGTTCTTGAAAATCAAGACAGATATGACTGAAATGATGGTACTGCCAATCACTGAAAATCTAGGAATCTTGCAAGAAAACTTCCAAGGATTTGTCGATGCGTTCGTACCAATCTTTGATTCGATAGCTGATGCGGTTACTCATGCGTTCAGCTCATTTAGCGATGTATATACTGAGCATATTTCGCCATTTTTTGACGGTATGACGAACAGTTTCGTTGCTATAGTAGGAATTATCAGCGAGTCTTGGAAAGCTAATATTCAGCCAATTTTGACTGAATTTGGTAACAAATTCAAAGAAGTGTATGAAGCTTATGCTAAGCCAGCTATCGATAATATGATGAGTTTAATTGCTTTATATTACGATAAGTTACAGCAACTTTGGAACGGTTTGATTGATCCGTTCTTAAGATGGATTGCATCGAATATTGTTCCTACATTAGCACCAATCTTCAAAACAGTTGGAGATATTATCATCGAATTATTCAAAGTTGCAAGTAAAATCTTCAACGACATTATAGATGTCATGAAAGGCTTGATTGAATTTGTAGATAATGTCTTTTCTGGAAATTGGGAAGGTGCTATGAATGCGATGGGTCAAGTCGTGAATGCATTTGGCGATATGTTTGCAAGTGTATTTAATGGCTTAGCTAATATCTTTAGGTCAGCGATTAATGGCGTAATTGGCTTGATTAATGGTTTTATCGGTGGATTAAATCAAATTAAGTTACCGGATTTCCTTGGTGGATTCAGCGTAAGTCTTCCTTACATTCCATATCTGGCAAAAGGTGGAATTGTGGATTCTCCTACACTCGCAATGGTCGGAGAAGCTGGTAAAGAAGCCGTAATGCCTTTAGAAAATAATACTGGATGGATGAACGTGTTAGCTCACAAGTTATCTGAGTTGATGCCACAACCTCAAGCTCCAAATGCTCCTATGGGCGATATCGTTGTACAAATTGGCGATAGAGAGTTTGGTAGATTTGCGATTAACGAAATAAACCGTGAACAAGAACGAGCAGGAAGAACACTGCTTTATGTATAAGAGAGGGGATAGACAATGAGTGCATTATTAATTAATGGGATAGCCGTTGCTGTCCCTAAATCTTTTTCCGTTGCGGTTACGGATGTTGACGGTAAATCCCCTCGTAACAGTAATGGGGATATGATTCGAGATAGAATCACAGTTAAAAGAAAGCTTGAATGTGAGTGGGGTCCATTGACGCAAGAAGAAATCTCGACATTATTAAATGCAGTATCAAGTGTATTCTTCAGTGTAAGTTATCCAGATCCGGTTACTGGGGAAACAACAAAAGAGTTTTATGTAGGAGATAGAACAGCTCCAGCATATTCTTTTAATAATAAGTTTAGACCATGGAACGGATTGTCAATGAACTTCATTGAAAGGTAGTGTGCTTATGAGAGAATATAACAAAGCTATGTTTGGCAAGAATCGTACTCTTGCTATCAAAGTAGATAATTACACTTCAAGAGATATCAATGATGCATCGTTTAATTACGGATTCAACGCAGGAGATACTTACACTACTGGTGGAACAATCGTAGGGACAAGCAAGATTAGTTTCTCAAGTATCATCACTACATTTAATAAGCTTGATAAATTGTATCCAGAAATCGGTATTCTAGTAGAAAATACGATGGATTGGACGAAGATGGGCGAATACTATATCGATGACATTGAAATCGATAGAAATAGCAATACGACTACATTAACGTTGATGGACGGAATGTATAAATTCAATCAGCCGTACGTTACGGATCTGAGCTTTCCAGCAACTGTAAAAGATGTCATTACTGAGATGTGTACCAAGCTTGATGTAGTGTTGCAGAATCCAGATATCAGTGTTCAAGCGTTACGATATACGATTAATGAGAAACCCAAGAAAGATAAAATTACATTCAGAGAAGTATTAAGCTCGGCAATCCAGTTAATTGGAATGTCGGCTTTTTTTAATCGAGACGGAAAACTTGAGATTCGAGGATTGGAAGAATCCAATATAAAGATTACTTCTGATAGCTACTATTTACATGGGCTTAAAAAGAGTGAGATTGAGTATCAGATTGCTGGTATCACTTGTAAAGCAGAAAAAGCAACTTATACAGTTGGATTACGTACTGGTCGTTCTTTAGAGATTCAAAACGACTTCATGACTCAAGGTTATTTGGATGATTTGTATTTTAATTTGAAAAACATTCGATATTATCCATATACATTAGAGTTTCAAGGACATTTGAAATTAAATGTAGGTCAATGGGTCACAGTCGTTACTAATAAGAACGAAACGTATAAACTTCCAATCTTTTCATTAAGCTATGATTTCAAAGGTGGCTTAAGTAGCAAGATTAGTGCTGATACACGAGCTGGTAATGATGCCCAGTATTCTTACACCGGCTCACTTACTAAGAAGATTGAACAAGCTTCAATGGAAATTGAAGATAGAGTACAAGCTCAATTAGAACAAGCAGATAGAGAATTTAATGAGAAAGTCGAGAAGATTAAGAAAGATGCAGAGGAGAAATCTAAAGACTACCAAGCAGAGCTGAAAGAAAAGCTCAATGAGATATTTGAGAGTAGTAAAGATTCCTTTTCTGAAAAGTTGAAACAAGAATTTGAGCAACGGCTAACTAGTCGAGATTCCGAAATCGAGAAGAAATTAAATGCTATATCGTTTGTCGAGTTAGAGAAGTTGAAGCGTGAAATCGAAGAAACTGCAGAATCTGCTCGGATCAATGCAGAATTAATCGGTGGCGATGGCGGTAAACGATACAACAAGAACAGACTTGATGGAGCGTTTAATCGAACAATCGAGCTAGGACGAGATTATATCGAGGTTGGGCATAACGGCGAAGGATTCGAAGTCGGTAAAGAATACACCATCAGCTGGAGTGCTGAGTGTACTCCATACGGACATCGTAACGTGACATTGAATGTACCATCTATTCTATTTGTAGAAGGTGGACACGTAATTTTAAGACCAACAGACACACGATTCCCAAGTATCGAACACGATATTAATAGTGCTAGTCGAGTCGTGCCAATGGTGTATTACGGAGGCTACAATATCGAGTTTAGTGGTAATTGGTACAGACCAAAAGTAACTAGGAGAACTGTATCAGCAACAATCGAGGAATTGAACTTAGATTTTGAGTACAAAGCTATCATTGATAGCAATGGAGATAATCGTACAGAGACTATTTGGAGTGAAAATCCACAAATAATAATTGATGGGGGGAATGGATAGTGACAGAAACGATTAGTGCAGAAATAATTAGTGCCGTTTTACAAATGAAACGTATGACTAAAGAGCAGTGGAAAACTAGTCAATATATTCCTAGAGAAGGTGAGCCTGTATGTGAAAGTGATACTGGCTTTATGAAAGTAGGAGATGGCACACACCGTTTTCCAGATTTAAAATATTTGACTGGTCCACAAGGTCCTCAAGGTGTGCAAGGTATTCAAGGACCACCTGGACGAGATGGTGTAGTGACATTTGAGAATTTGAGTCAAGCACAACGGAACTCATTGAAAGGCGATAGAGGAGAACGTGGGGAACGTGGAGAACAAGGGCCTCCTGGTCCTACAGGTCAAAGAGGTGCTGATGGACAACGAGGAGTAGATGGTGCTAGAGGTGCAACTGGAGAAAGAGGACCAGTAGGTCCAGCTGGTCCAACTGGTGAACGAGGTCACTCATTAACTGCCGGTGTACGAATTGAAGGTAATTTTAGAAATGGTGTTAACAGCCAATTATCCGTGATTGCTGATGTGTATTTTGATGGAGTTAAGGTCACTAGTGGCTATACTGCTGATTTTTATTATCGAGGATTCGGAAATGATGACTGGACACCTCTAACAAATAGACAGCCAGACCAAAACGGTAAAATCGCTGAATGGAGCCGAGCACAACGCCGAGGAGAATATTTAGAAGTATATATTGTTGTCAATTACAACAATCTGAAAACAGTAGCTAGTGCAAGATTAGATAATATTCGAGATGGCGAACGAGGAGCAACTGGGGCAAACGGTTCTCCAGGTCCACAAGGTCCACAAGGAGCACCTGGTCAACCAGGGCAAAACATTATCAACCAGAAAACTGGACAACCAATGAAGTATTGGGTTGGAAGTAAAGCCGAGTTTGATGCTATTAGCAATAAGGATGCTAGTACTATTTATGATTATCATGCGTAGGTGGTGGAGTTATGGTTAGACAAGGTATTTATGTTGATGGTAAAAAAATCATCGCTAGGTATGTTGGGGATAAAAAGCTGTGGGAGAAAGAATTAGAAAAGCTATTTACAACATGGGATTACGAAAAAGCGTGGTCACGTTCGTTTATTGACTATACCAAGTATATAGCAGAAACAGTGGATTATTTCACAACCTCACAAACAGATGATATTGAAGTTGAAATAACAAGAGTTAGTATAGGTTCTCTTTCATGGAAAGCTAAGACTTTTGGAATATATCTCGGAGATAATGTAGGAAACAAAAGACGTTTAGCTATAAGAATTGCTTTTCATAATTCTACAGATATGTACTCTTTTCTTCGTATAACTAGACTAGAATCTCCAGGGGAAATCAAAATTTATAAGGAGAATGATTAACCTATGCAAATAACAATACAAAATAACAAAAGCCCTGCTAATGAGTTAAACGGTAGATACTATCAAACGTTCACACCAAAAACACCACAAGAACTGATTAAAATTCACCACATGGGATGTATTGGTAATACTGAATTGAAGAATATTCAGCTTGAAAAAGGCAATACCCCAACAGCGTTTGTGGAGCCGAAAATTACTCAAATGGAGACATCTGGTATCCTAAACGATTTGAGGGCGTTAAATCTGATGCTGACAGATGTTAATAGCGATTTGTGGGGACGAATTAAAGCGAACAACAAAGGAATGCTTACTGAGTTTTTTGATTCGAATGTTAAGAGTGCGATTGCCACATCAGCAAATAACATCATGCAACAAATCAATAGCACTTTAAACGGCGATTATTCATCGTTTGCTCAACGCTTAGATGCGTTACGTTCTACAGTCAAGAATGAAGCAGTATCGAGTACAGTTACTCAATTAGCCGATACGTATGATAGAAAAATTGCAACTGCCAACGAGAATGTAGTATCACGAGTGAATCAATCGATTAATAACGTAACGACATCTGTGCAAGAATTGGAACGAGGAGTCGTCAAACGTAGTGATATTTCAGTTACATCGGACGGCTTAAGTTTTGGGTCGAGCAAGGTTATCGATGGACAAACATTATCGAGTATTTTAAATGTTACTCCAAATATGATGACGGCAATCACGAAGCAAATGAAAGTTACTGGCGATATGCTTGTCAATGGATCTATCACAAGTGATAAGATTTCGGCTAATAGTATTACAGCTGGGCATTTAGCTAGTGGAAGCATCAGTGCATCTAAATTAGATGTAGACGATGCTTTTTTTGATACTCTTGTTGCGAAAGACAGCTTCTTTACAAAAATGCAAGCTAAAAAAGCTTTCATCCATGCTGTCCAAGCAATCGATATTAAAGCGACTCAGTTATCTGCAGATTTCTTGTCTGCTTATAAGGGACACATTGGTGGATTCCAGATTGGTGAAATCGTAAGTAAAGGAAGATACGGATACGAACGACACTATGGTGGTAAATACATCACAGGCGATAATCAATTCAAAATAGGAATGAGTAATGGAGATACTGGTTCTCCAGGACGAGCGGCCTTGTGGGTTAACTGGGGGACAGACTGGGATACATTCCCGGAAAACGGATGGGTAGTGACTAATGATGGAACTATGTACGCAAACCATGGAGCTTCTTTTAAAGGGCAAGTATCTATGAATGGAACTTTGTACATCGAACCGGATGGTGGATTGATGTACAAAGGAAAATCATTAGGAGATTTACTTAAAGGCAAACTACCAATGGACAACATAACGGAAATCAGTCGAAAAGAAGATGCGAATGGTCCGTTTGTTGGTTTTACCAGTCCATATGGAAATGTCTTTACAAGGGCACAGGCATGGTCTGACAGAAAATTAAAGAGCAACATCGCAACAAGTACAGTAGATGCATTAGCATCGATTAATAAATTGAATATATATGAATATGATTTTAAGAAGGATAGTACAGAATACCACAAAAACATAGGTTTAATTGCCCAAGAAATTGGACAATATTTGCCAGATGCTCATGACAAGATTGATGGTATTGAAACGTACAATCCTTTTTTCTTTGTGCCGTATTTAGTCAAAGCGATTCAACAACTATCAGTAAAATTAGAAGAATTAGAAAGGAAGTTACAACATGAATAACAAACCAACAGCGATTGAGTATTTGGCTCAAGAAATTACACGACTTTCTATCGAGAAAGCATATTTACAAGAAGCGTTATATGCAGAACGTGCTAAGAATGCAGAATTAGAAGAACAATTAACAACACCAGATAAGAAAGGGGATAAATAAAAATGGTTATGACAGGATATGAAGTAAAGAGTAAATTTTTAAAACAAGATATGACAGAAGTAGTGGTATGCAAAGAGCTACCGTACACATACGTTCAGCGACAATTACCTGGTAATTTATTGGACAAATCAGACGAGTATTTAATCCAACGTGTTATGGATTTAGTGAACATGGAGTACGATCCATCAAGTGCAATCGCTCAATTATCTGCTTTATCTCATGAAGTAAAAGAACGTTTAGCTAAAGTGGATGACTTAGCTGTTAAGACTGAGAAAGTATCTGAAACGACTCAAAAATCATTACTTGAGTTAACTGAACAAGTATTTAACTTGACTGCTGATTTAGAAGTATTAAAAGTGAGCCACTATGAAGAAGTGGAACATCCAGCAACAACAACTGACACAGCTCCAACAACATCTGAAACTCCTACAGCGCCACAACCAGTTGCTGAAACTCCAGCACCTACAACAACACCTACTGAACAACCAGTAGCAACACCAACTACAACAACAACGGAGGTAGAACACCATGACGAAACGCCAAGTACAAGTACACCAAACATCAACAATCAAGCAGAATCTACAGAACATCCTAGCGAGACTACAAATGGCTCTATCGCTAGTGTTTAATCGAGGAGGAGATACTATGACAAACTTAGTAATGCTAATTGCAATCAATATTATTGAAGGAAGATACACTTATGAACGTGTTCCTGTGAAATTAAAAAAACGAGTATTAGAACAATTACAGTTGTCTGGAGTAACAGTAAATGAACGAGGAGAGTTAGTGGAATATCAACGCTAATTCTCTTTTTTAATGGAGTTGTAGGAGTGAAGTAAGATGAGCGAGAGTGTAATGTTAGCGTTGATTCCTGCCTTGTCCGCCATCGTCACCGTTTGGATACAGGCAGGAAGAAAACGTGATGCGGATGATATTAATGCAAAAATTAATAAAGTCCAAGATGTAGTCAATGAGATTACAGAAATAGGAAAGAAAAATAATGAAGATATCACAAAACTAAATGATGGGATTTTAACGATTGAAAGATATCGTTTAGAAGAAGATTTGCAAAGAGCTTTAAAACGTGGCTATACGACTAATGAAGAAGTTAGACGATTATCAGAACTATATGGATCGTATAGTGGACTGCATGGTAATGGATACATTAGCCCGTTATTTGAGCGATTTTTACAATTACCAGTGAGAGGATGATATAAATGAACGAATTAACACAAGTGGTCATGCAAGGAGTATTAAGCGTATTAGTAGTATTAATCGGATTATTATTCAAAGAATTAAAACGATTCTTAGAAGCTAAGAACGAGCATTTGAAAGCTAAAACGGATTTGAAGCAATATGAGCTAGTTAAAAGCATTGCAAAAACAGTCGTTGAAGCAGTCGAACAAGTTTATAAAGATGTAGTTGATGCTAGTCAAGACAAATTAGCATCTGCTGAGAAACGATTGACTAGTGAGCTTGAAGCAAAAGGCATCTTTATTGATGACAATGCAAAACGCATGCTGATTGAATCAGTCGTGAACGGAATGAATGAATTAAAAAATATGTAATTTTTGTAAGGGATAGGTCGCAATGACTTATCCCTTTTTTATTTAGTAAGGAGGGCAATATGAGAAAGATAATCAAACGAAAGATTAATATATCAACACATAAACGAGACCTCATCGACTTTATTAATGATGAGTTTTATTCTCACGATAAGCATAACGCCTTCATTGAATTTACGATGAAATCATTACCAACCGATAACATTATTGCCTTGTTTTATTTCCAGAAAACTAAACGATATGTAGAAACAAAAGCGTTCGTTGACGGAGATAAATTTACAATCGAGTTTGATACAAGTCTAATCAATACAGATGAAACTGTTCTAGGATTCATCTACTTTGAAAAAGTGGCTCAATCAGCCGATGTACATCGATTTAGCTTTGGAGTTAAAGTGTCTGAGATTGATAAATTACACGATATGCCAATTGAAGAAGCCAAGACAAAACGAGTTGTGGCGATTGAGGATATCGTTACTAAAGCTGAATTAGATGAGTTATTTAAGCGTATCTTAATCGAATTACAATTAGATACATATACAATACCGTATTAAAAACGTAATATTGTGTTATTTTGAAGAAACAAAACAAAAATACGGTATTGTATTCTATATTTTTTTGGTTGTATTTACTAGTTGATTTTTTGGTTGACTTTCTCCATTACAAGAATACCACCTTCATCTGTAGGATGAGAGTAGTGGTCTGTCATAGAAACATTGGTATGACCTAAAAAATTAGCAATTAGTCTAGGATTAATGTTTGATGATTGAGCTTGAGTCGCAAAAAAGTGTCTTAATATATGGGGAGTTATGTTAATTCCAGTTTTTTTCTTGACATCAATAAATATTGTATTCATTTTTTCGATATAGAAAGGTTCTCCATTTTGTTCGACAAGTAGCCATGCATTTTCTGTATAGCTTATATTTTTATTTGCCATATAGTATTCTTTGCTAAATTTGATTGCTTTTTTTAACAACTCTGTATCATCTGAAGTAATAAATATATCTCGTTCTTTGCCAGTTTTCGTACATTTACCGTCAGGGTACAACCTTGTACGGCTTTTATCAATATGAATTTTAGTTACATTATCTTTGAATGTTATTACCGATTTTCTAATTGCAAGTAATTCGCCTCTTCTTAAACCATATGACAATAACATAAATGCTACTTGTACCATGATATCATAATGATCATGAATATATTTTTTTATAATGTTAAAATCTTCAAGTGATAATTCTTTACTGAATTTTGGTTTACTGCTCTTAACAGGTTCGATACCTTTAGCTCTATTTCTTGATAAGACTTCATTTTGATAAGCGTGTTCTAACGTACTTGATAACAATCCTAAAACTGCTGATATCGTTTTACTTCTGTATTTTTCGCCCAGCTTAATATTAAACATTTGAATATCTTGTCTTGAAATATCTTCTAATTTCTTTTTCTTCAAGTCGTCATCAATCATCTTATATATTTGTTTTAATGTTTTTTCAGTAGTCTTATTCCATTTGCCACTTTTAACCTTGAGATTAGCGTATATCTCAAAATACTCATCCAGTGTATATTCTTTCTTAAAATACTCACCAGTTTCAATTGCTGTTGAGATTTCTGCCCTAGCTTGTCTAGCTGTAGCTAAACTAGTATATCCTTGTTTTTGCACTTGTGTGCCTTTATGAGAAAATTTCAGTCCGTATAGTTTCATTCCTTTACTCTCGTAACTGAAAATTCCTGCATATTTTGTTGGTTTTCTATTTTTCATGTTCATTTTCCTTTCTGTACCAACCAGTGAGACGATTTTGGTTGAAAGGGTAGGGCAACACCTCCTTAAATGAACGTATGTTCTTATTTTGTTCAAATAAAAAGCCTAAAGGCTTTTTATGAATTGAATCTATCAACTATTGGGAAATTCCTAATAGTTAAAATACAACTGTTCCAACATATTTAAAGTTGTCTGTGTTTGTTACTGTTATGTCTTGATATTTTTTGTTTAGTGAGACTAGCTTGATTGAATTATCTGTAATGTATAGCTTCTTAAGATAGGCTTCACCGTTGACGATTACTGCACCTATTGTGCCGTTTCTAAATTCAGTCTCACGTTTGATGAATACATAATCTCCATTGTGGAATGTTGGTTCCATTGAATCGCCATTGACTTTCAAGCAGAAGTCTGTAGAAGCAGGAACCATATCTGCTCCAAAACTGATTGTTTCTACCTGTTCATCATCTAAATACAAACCAGTACCAGCAGAAACACTGCCGTAGAATTTAACTTCATACCAGTCAGTCTCTTCTTCAATATAATCATCAATATTTACTACATTGTTTTGTTCGTTTAACTGTTCTGTAGCAAAGTTATAAACTCTTTCTTTTCTATCAGAATTTAATTGTTCATAAATTATAGTAACATTGCGAGTATTGTCCACTGATGATAAATCTGTTTCTATTAAATCTTGTAAAGAAACGTTGAAAAATACTGCTAAGTCATATAAACGACCAGCCCTTGGTAAATTAGTACCTTGTTCCCAATTAGTTACTGATGTAGGAGATTTCAACCCTAAAAATTCCGAAATATCTTTTTGTTCCAATCCTTTACGAGTTCTAAGCAATTTTAAATTACTTGCAAAAAATTTCTTTTTCATAATATTGATTTCCCCTTTCCATATACAGTATATAACTTTAAATGTGAAAAAACAACAAAAAAATCAGTTTATCTGAGTTTTGTCATTGACTCAGTTTAACTGATGTGGTATTATAAATTCGTGGTCAAGAGATACCGCAAACAAAAACGGAAGGAGTTGACAATATGACTAACAGAAAAAAATATACATTAAAACAATTGAGAGCTTTAAACGATATGAGTAGATTAGAGTTATCTCAACTTACGAAAATGCATTATAATACTATTTTAAATTATGAAAATAATATTGAAGCCCTTCGAAAAGCTTCATACGATACAATCGAAATATTGGCATCTGCTTTAAATGTAACAGTAGATGATATTTTTTTAGGAAACAACTCAGTTTAACTGAGTTATAAAGGTGAAAAAGTTGCTAAAACAATTACGGAAAGAATTGAAGCTAAAAGGAGGTGAGAGCATGGAAGGTAATAAAAAAGAGCAGTCATTAAACAACCGCTCTATTGTCATCGGAAAATCTAGAATAACAATTACAAAAAAAGCCATAAAGATTGAAACTCCGAAACTTATAATACATCAACAAAAACTGAACTTGGACTATAAATGTCAGGAATAATACTTATTACACCATTTTCATCTTCAGAAGCATGAAGCACTTTATTGCATCTCATTTCAATCTTTTCTGCAGATGTAATAAAGATAAATATAGTTCCATCAGGATATTCATATCTTGTAATGGTTTGTTCAGGAGTTTGGCTAACGATTTGAGCATACTCATTCATATTTGGAAACAACGGATGTTGAATATTGTATTGATTCATAAATAACACCTCCTTTCAGCTACATTATAGGCTTGAAAAGAGGTTTAAAACAACAGTTAAAAATACAGGAACTAATATGACTGTTGGAACAAATGCGTTCGGTTATGTTGTAGATTCTACGACAGGAACTGATTTATTGCTTGGTACAGCAACAAATAAATTAACAGCTTCACTTGGACCAGATTCAGTTTATGCTTATTCAAATGATAAAAACGGATATGTTTACAGTAATACTGATATTACAACTACTGGTGGAAAATCATACGGATTGTATACTGCTGGAAAAACTGAAAATTATGGAAATATTGATTTAACTGGTGGAAATGGGAATGTTGGTATTTATTCAACAGGAAGAAGCTCGGCTGGATTAGGTGCAACTAACTATGGAACAATAACAGTTGGTGGAACTGACTTGGTTGCTAAAGAATATGGTATCGGTATGGCAACAGGATACTACAATGAAATAACTGGAGCGATTTCAAACGAAGGGCTTATTGAAAATAGAGGAACTATTAATGTAGGTAAAGATAATTCAATAGGTATGTACGCTGTAGG
>ERZ772942.51-NODE-51-length-41571-cov-6.022786_pt1 | contig 41571 bp, 34 predicted proteins | sample MGYA00511135_ERZ772942 | MGnify/ENA primary metagenome ERZ772942 (study PRJEB29015, sample SAMEA2738099) | human oral metagenome | biome: human oral; feature: human-associated habitat; material: saliva | place: China | collected 2265 ... | reverse complement strand
ATGTCGCCGTTGGGGCGCTGCGGGGTGTGCATTAGTGGGCTCCTCCCAGAAGGTAAGCAAGTGCGATGATGGCCATTCCGAACAGGATGACGACTCCTCCGGCGATAGCGAATCGTTTGGAAATTTCGCGGAGGAGCTTCTTGAACTGTTCGTCAGTGATGTCTTGCTGTCGTTTACTCATGCTTTAAGTATCCCAGAGTTGCTGGGTTCTGCCTTAGTGTTTCGGTGTTTATTGCGGTATCTGGGGCGGGTGTACCGTGTGATTTTCAGCGTGGAAAGAAACGGTGCTGAGTTGAAGCGTGAGGGTGTGGGAAGGCACAATCAATGCATGACTGAGGCTCAGAAGAACACGAACCTGCAGGATGCGGCGGCACCTGCATCCCCTGCTGGCGTATCGGCTGGTACGCATCCGTTGGCGCATCGCCCCTGGTTGAAGAATTATTCTCCGTGGACTGCCCGCGATATTGAGCTACCCGAAACCTCGCTGAGCCACCTCATTGACGAGGCGGTCCGCACCGTACCCCACAAGGTGGCGCTGGAGTTCTTTGGCGCGACCACGACCTACGCCGAGTTGGGGGATCAGATTGAGCGTGCTGCGGAGGGTCTGCGTGTGGCGGGTGTGCAGGCGGGGGACCGTGTGGCGCTGATTTTGCCGAACTGCCCTCAGCATATTGCGGCGTTCTACGCGATTCTGCGTCTGGGCGCGATTGTGGTGGAGCATAACCCTCTGTACACGGGCGCGGAGTTGCGTCACATGTTTGAGGATCACGGCGCGAAGGTCGCGATTGTGTGGGATAAGATCGCCTCGCATATTACGGGTCTTCCGGCGGATATCCGCCCGAACCATATTTATTCGGTGAACATGATTTCGGCGATGCCCGCGCTGATGCGTACCGCGCTGAAGCTGCCGTTGAAGAGCGTGCGTGCTTCGCGTGAGAAGCTGACCGGGCCTGCACCGGGTACGGTGTCGTGGGCTCAGCTGGTGAAGAGCGAGCGTATTGATCCTGCCCATCGCCGCCCTACCGCGCACGATATTGCGCTGCTGCAGTACACCTCGGGTACGACCGGTCTGCCGAAGGGCGTGATGCTCACGCACCGTAACCTGGAGTCTAACGGCCGCATGGGTGAGGCGTGGATTAACCCGGGCGATGATGAGGTGATTTACTCGGTTCTGCCGCTGTTCCACGCGTACGGTATGACCCTGGGCGTGACGATTGCGTCGCTGTGCCGTGCCCGCCTGGTGCTGTTCCCGACCGTGGACATGGACCTGATTTTGAAGGCGATGAAGAAGACCCGCCCGACCATTCTTCCTGCGGTTCCGCCGGTGTATCGTCGCCTCATGGATGAGGCGAAGAAGCGCGGCGTGTCCCTGGAGGGCATCCGTTACGCGGTGTCCGGGGCAATGAACTTGCCGCCTGAGCTGGTTGCCGAGTGGGAGGAAGCTTCCGGCGGTTTCATGGTGGAAGGCTACGGTCTGACCGAGTGCGCGCCGCTGGTGTCCTGCAACCCGCTCAATGACACTCGCCGTGCCGGTTTTATTGGTGTTCCGTTCCCCTCCACCGATATTCGTGTGGTGGACCCGGAAACCGGTGAAGACGTACCCGATAGCGAAGAGGGCGAGCTGTGGGTGAAGGGCCCCCAGCGTTTCGCTGGCTACTGGAAGCGTGAGGACGAGACGGCGAAGACCATCACCCCCGAGGGTTGGTTGCGTACCGGCGATATTGTGCGCCTGGATAAGGACTACTTCATCCAAATTGTCGACCGCATCAAGGAAGTTATTATTACCGGCGGTTTCAACGTCTCCCCGACGGAGGTTGAGGTCGCCCTCAAGCAGCACGATATGGTCGCGGATGCGGCGGTAGTCGGCATTCCGCTGCCCGCCGGTGGCGAGATGGTCGTTGCCGCTGTGGTTGCCGCTCCGGGCCGAGTGGTGCAGGAGCATACTCTGCGTGAGCACTGCTATTCGAAGGTGACCCGCTATAAGGTTCCGCGCCGCATCGTGGTGGTGGATGATCTGCCCCGCTCGATGCTGGGTAAGGTTCTGCGCCGTAAGGTGCGTGAGCAGTTGATTGCTTCGGGCGAGTTCGATCAGTAGTACTGGTTGCCAGTAGCACCGGTTGACTGCCCGCCCGCCCGTAACGGGTAGCACTATGGACGCCGGCTTGGGTTTTCGCACCCGGGCCGGCGTTTTGTGTGCGCCTGAATACACCGTCAGTGATGCTTTGTGACCTGGGAATAATCACTACATGACGAATTGTGACAAAATATGACGACCTTGACGTTCTGTGTCTCATGAATGGCTTTTAACTTCCACACCCGCCCCCGCCCGTGCTGTAATTGTCCCATCATCATTCCCATCGGATGTGCTAGTACCAAGGTCAGCACCCGGCGGAACGCATCATCATTCAACAGAAAGATTCATAGCCGTGAAGAAGTTTGCTGCTGCACTCGCAGTTGTCCCCCTGGTCATTGGCCTGGCAGGCTGCGGTTCCACCAACTCCTCCTCCTCTTCCTCCAGCTCCAAGAAGGTCACCATCGGTGTGGTTGGCTCTGAGAAGTTCAACAAGACCCTGAAGGAAGAAGCTAAGAAGCAGGGCATCGACATTGAGTACAAGGAGTTCAGCGCGTACACCGAGCCGAACCCCGCACTGGACGCCGGTGACATCGACATGAACCGCTTCCAGCACATCGCATACCTGTCGAACTACAACGTCAGCGCCAACAAGGACCTGCAGATTGTCGGCCCGACCGTGATCTACCCGATGGCTCTGTTCTCCAAGAAGCACTCCAAGCTGGCTGATATCCCCCAGGGTGGCGAGATTGTTATCCCGAACGACACCGTGAACGAAGCACGTGCACTGAAGCTGCTGAAGACCAACGGTCTGGTCACCTTCAAGAACGCTGACGTTGACGCCCCCACCATCGACGACGTTGACACCTCCGCCTCCAAGGTGAAGGTCACCCCCGTTGACGCAACCCAGACCGTGGTTGGCATGGAGTCTGCTGACGGTGCTGTCGTCAACAACGACTTCCTCAAGGATGCAGGTCTGAAGCCCGCAGACGCTCTGGCGCAGGACGACCCCAAGACCGACCCCTCCGCTATCAAGTACGTGAACCTGTTCGTTGCTCAGAAGGACAAGGCTGACGACGAGACCTACAAGAAGATTGTCGAACTCTTCCACTCTAAGGCCGTCATGGATGTTGTCCAGGAAGAGACCCGCGGCACCGCTGTTGAGGTCAACGTAAGCACCGACGAACTGCGTCAGTCCCTGGCTAACGAAGAAGCTAAGCTGCGTGCTAAGAAGTAATCTTCTGAATACACGCCTCCTCTAGGCATACGCAAAGGCGGTAAGTCTAAGCACCCGATGCGGGTCACGACAGGCTTACCGTCCTTTGCGTACCGGCGTTAATGCCCTTTAACGCCCCAACCACGACATATAACGGATACAAATTTATGAGTGAACTGGTACAGAGCTTCGGTGACAGCACCGAGCCCATGGTGGTTCTGGACGGAGTCTCCAAGGTCTTCGGCAACGGCCCCAAGGCAGTAGTTGCCGTCGACAACGTCTCCCTCAGCATTAACCGCGGTGAAATTTTTGCAATCATCGGCTACTCCGGTGCCGGTAAGTCCACCCTCGTCCGCCTCATTAACGGCCTGGAAACCACCACCAGCGGCACCCTGACCGTTGGCGGCTTTGAGATTTCCGGTAAGCGCGACTCCGAACTGCGCGAAGCACGCACCAACATCGGTATGATCTTCCAGCAGTTCAACCTGATGAACTCCCGCACCGTGCTCGGTAACGTCGAGTTCCCCCTGAAGATTGCCGGCTGGTCCAAGAAGGACCGCCGCGCCCGCGCCCTGGAAATGCTCGAGTTCGTGGGTCTTGCCGACCGCGCCGGTCACTACCCGAACCAGCTTTCGGGCGGTCAGAAGCAGCGTGTGGGCATTGCTCGTGCGCTCGCAACCAACCCTGCCCTGCTGCTTGCTGATGAGTCCACCAGTGCACTGGACCCTGAAACCACCCATGAAGTGCTTGCACTGCTGAAGAAGGTCAACCGTGAACTGGGTGTGACCGTCGTGGTGATTACCCACGAGATGGATGTGGTTTCCACTATTGCTGACCGTGTGGCAGTTATGGAGTCCGGCCGCGTGGTGGAGCAGGGCAACGTGTACGATGTCTTCTCCAACCCGCAGACCGATGTGGCGAAGCTGTTCGTGGCAACCACCGTGAAGCTTGCCCCCACCGGCAAGGAAGCGGCTGAGCTGCGCGCAAACCACAAGGGTTACCTCATCAACGTTGAAATCGTGGAGGGTAACCAGGAGCTCGGTAAGGTGCTGTCCTACCTGGGTGCCCGTAACGTCCGCTTCAACATTGTGGGCGGCGGTATCGAGACCCTGCAGGGTAAAGCGTACGGCACCCTCACCCTGGAACTCTTGGGTGAAATCACCAGTATTGATGCCGCAGTTGCCGAGCTGAAGACCGTCACCCGCGTGCAGGAGGTGCGCTAAATGTTTGCTACTACTCTTCCGCTGGCTACCTCGAAGACGGACTGGTCTGAGTTCCTGCCCGAGAAGCTGATTCCGGCTATTGGCGACACCTTCTACATGGTGTCTATTACGATGCTGTGTGCAGGTCTGGTTGGCCTGATTGTGGGTGCTCTGCTGTACACCACCCGTGCAGGTAATATCTTCCAGAACCGCTTCGTGTACACGGTTCTGAACATTCTGGTGAATGTGATTCGCCCGATTCCGTTCATCATTTTGATTGCGGCTCTGGGCCCGCTGACTAGTGCTGTGGTGGGTACCCGCCTGGGCGTGAACGCGGCGGTCTTCGCGATGAGCTTCGGTGCAGCATTCGCTATTGCCCGTATTGTGGAGCAGAACATGGTCTCCATTGACCCGGGTGTGATTGAGGCGGCTCGCGCGATGGGCGCTTCGAAGATGACCATCCTGTTCACCGTGATGATTCCGGAGGCGCTTGGCCCGCTGATCCTGGGTTACACCTTCCTCATCATCGGCGTGGTGGATATGTCCGCTATGGCCGGTTACGTGGGTGCTGGCGGTCTGGGTAAGATTGCGATTGTGGACGGCTACCAGCGCTTTAACGATGAGATCACCTGGGCTGTTGTGGCGATTATTATCGTCCTGGTTCAGCTGGTTCAGTTCCTCGGTAACTTCCTGGCGAAGAAGGTTATGCGCCGATAAGCTCGTGCCCCTTGTAGGCCTTGTAGGTACTGTAGGTACGGCTGATAAGACATAGAAGACCCCCGGTCTGCTCCTTGAGGAGCGGGCCGGGGGTCTTTCCTCGTACCGGGTCTTTCTTGATGCTGCTACGAGGTGGGGTGCCGCTTAGTTCTGCGCCGCCTCCAGGTACATATCCGGGGCGGGCTTACCGGTGGGAACGTCGTTGCTGCTGACCCAGATGCGCACCAGCGAAAAAGCATACGCACCTAGGAAAGAAGAAGAGAGGTGGGTGAAAGCAGCAGGGGAAGTGAAGACTGTTTACCGCTGTATCTGCGATAAGAACCTAGAAATGTGTAAGGCAGAGGAGCATCCGAAGCGCATTAAGACGACTTAGGATGCAAGTTTGCTGAGGAGAGAGAACGGGCTGGGAGCTTTAGCAGCTAAATACTATAGTTTGTAGTGGTGCAAATTATTATTGAATTATTACTAAAATAATCTTGACTCCCATTTTGATAATTGATATTATAAAAGTGTTCCGGTTCACATCAAACTAGAGATATCATCAACAGCTAGAGAAGGACAGGCAATGAAAAATTTTAGTAAGTCAATCGTAAGTTGTATTTCTGCGACTGTGGCGATAGGTATATCTGGGGTGGTGAGCTATCCTGCTCACGCAGAATCCACTGCTCCGCAGAGCGTCTCATCTGTTTCATCTACTTTAGGTAGCTTTTCTGCAAACTCAAATGAAACGGGTGAAGCATATGCGAATCTCGTGGATACCTTAAAACATGAATTCACATTTGATCGCGATGGAAATCTAGCCCTAAAGTCCTCTATGGGGGATCTTGCTAAAAAATACTCACTGACTGATATAGAAGTTTCTCAGCTCGATACCCTACTGAATACAGCAAATACATCTACGGGCAGCGTGGCTCAAAGCATTTCCACTGCTCCTAGAGCTGTAGTGGCGGGAGACCGTGGAGATGGCGCGCGAATTTTGTACATCGACAATGCCACCCTAACTGCGGGTGCAGCGTCCATGTTGTTCGCAGCTGCTCAGGTTAGCCCTGCTGCCCTCATGGCCGCTTGGACAGCCTTTACCGCCACTTTTAGTGGCCCCATCGCGATAGGTTCCGCAGTTCTGGGGTCGCTGTTCTTCGCCGACCTAGCCGCAAAAATTGTCGGAGCCGGTGTAGAAGGACGTGGAATCGCGTTCTACGCAGATTGGGGTATACCACCGCTGAAAGCAAAAATTGAATAAATATCTGAGGTGATTAAGTTGGTCGACACTAGATACATACCGGTACCTGAATTATGGTTCGCAGGTTATTCTTGCTATTATTTTACATCTTCGCATGATTCAATGGTTTATAATGTTGCCAGTATTTTAATTCTTTGTGGAGTTGTTGGGTACTCTGCGTATCGTGCAAATAAGAACTACGTACAACCTGCGGCATCCTTCATAAAATCCGTATTTTTTATGTTGGCTGTGGTAATTTTACAAGTGTATTGGCTTGACCCTTTGGCTCAGGTTGTAGTTCTACTTATGGGTATCCTGTACGCTTTTGTTTTCTATAAGCAACAGCCGAAATAAGCACCCTTAGAGTTCTAAAACACCTAGCATCACGAGAACCTGCCAAAGTTCAGGTTCTCGTGATGTTTTGTATTGGTACCGTTTAGTGTGACTTTGGAAAAGTAGCGCTCCGCGAGAGTGCTGATGAGGTCAAAGGGCTACAAGAGCGGATGCTAGAGAGGCAGCTGATAAGCATAGAAGACCCCCGGTCTGCTCCTCAAGGAGCGGGCCGGGGGTCTTTCTTCATACCGGGGGAGGGGGCGCTAATTACTTAGCCCTGCGTTGCTTCAGACTGCTGAGCTGCCTCAAGCTTGGCGATCCAGGTGCGTGCCGCCTCCCAGAGCTGCGGGTCCTTGAATGAATCGAAGCGTCCAAAACCGGCGGGTGCCTTTGCCGGGTCGGTGCCTTCCGGAACGTAAATCATGACCTTCGTACCGGCGTCACGTGCCGCCTGCGCGCCCGCGGGGGAGTCCTCGAACGCCAGCGCCTCGTGGCCTTCAAAGCCGAGGCGACGTGCCGCCTCCAGGTACATGTCCGGGGCGGGCTTGCCGGCCGGAACGTCGTTGCTGCTGACCCAGGTGCGCACCAGCGGGGCGTAACCGTAGCTTTCCATTTTCAGGGTCAGAATGTTCGCGGTGGAGTTCGACGCCACCGCAACCGGCATGTGCTCGCTCAGGAAGCCCAGGAACTTCTGCGCACCCTCAATCAGGTCCACGCCGGAGCTGATGACCTCGTGCTCGGTGGTGAGCAGGTCTTTCATCACGCGTTCATGGTGCGCGGCGTACTCTGCGGAGGCGGTGTCCGGCTTCTGGCCGTTCTGCGCCTCGTAGGAGAGCAGGGCAAGCTCCTGCGCGACGTCGGCTGCCGCCAGACCGGTGAGGCGGTGCTCCACCTCTTCGGTGAAGGGAACAGACCAGCGGGCGAAAAGCTCACGCTGCACATCGTTCCAGACGGTCTCGGAGTCGAGGAGGATGCCGTCGCAGTCGAAGATTGCGCAGCGGGGGAACCAATCGGAGGGTACTGTGTGTTCAAACATAATGTCAGTCTCTCACAGGGCTTTAGGCTATGGAAGCGGTGGCCCGGTGCGTGAGAAAACATGCAGAGCGCAAACCGGATAAGGGCACAAAAGCACGCAGCACAAAAGCGCACAGCACATCAGCAGACATGAAGAAACCCTCCCGCCGCATCCAGAACGGACGCAACGGGAGGGCAGAAACTAAAACAGCTTAGAGAGCGGACACCGGCTTACGGGTCACCTGACGCATAAACGGAATGGTCGCCAACAGGCCCACATAGACCAGTACCAGACCCAGCGCAATAGCGCCGAAGGTCATACCGAACATCTTCGTCAGAATTTCACCGGATAGACCCTGTGCCGCAATCAACGCCGTCAGCGGCAGACCCAGCAGCGCAGAAACCACGCTAATGAGCACCAACGGACCGAAAACCACGGTAAGGCGCGAAGCCTGCAACATCCTCGTGGGGGTACCCATCATATTCAGCGAAGAGTACAGGGAACCACGCTCGTAAATGGCGGCACTCTGGTTCAACACTGCGGAGAGAGTGACCAGCAGGTACGAGAAGAACAGCATGAGCAGCATGCCCTGGAACATGTCCGACATGATGGTCATGAAGGGGCCGGCGGCGGGGCCTACCTCCTTCGCCGTTTTGTTCATCTCACCCGCCAGAATCAGGATGGGGCCGAAGAAAGTCACCAAGAAGGTCGACAGCGCCACACCCGAAACCTGACGCCACGCCCCACGCGGGGACTCCAGCACCGCACGGTAACCCAGCAGAACCGACGCCTTCTGGGTCATACGCACACGAATCTTTGCGTACGCCCACACCAGGAAGGTACCAATCAGGTCGATAGCAACCATCATCAGCAGACCCGGCAGAGCAATAAAAATCGCTAGGTTCTTAATCGCGCTATCGGCACCGCCGTCCTGGAAGGGCGAGAACATGCTAAAACCCTTTGAGGTCGAAGCCAGAATCATCACGGCAATGACCAGAACAACACCGATACCCAGAGCAATGTAACCGGCGGAACCAGCCTTCGCGCGGGTACGCACACCCAGCGGGCTAATGCTGACCTTCGCCAGGCCGAAGAGGGAGCTGAGAGCCGCCAAAACCATACAACCCAGGAAGCAGTAGAAAATCACGCTCACCGGCAGGAGCATATTCTCAGCCCCCAGCGGAACGTTCATGAAGTGCAGGGCGCCAAAGGGGAAAATCAGTACCAGGTAAAGCAGCAGACCGATGATGAAACCCACAAGAGAGTACACCAGCGCGTCCGCCACCGACAGACCCACAATCAGGGTCGTGGAGGCACCAATCAGACGCAAGGAAGCCAGACGCTCATCACGGCGGCGGGCACTCAAACGAGCAGCCGAAGCGCCCAGGGTAAAGAGCGGAACAATCAGCACCAGAGCGGCAACCCACGCCAAACCCATGTAGAGCTTCTGAATGCCCATCAGGTTGATCATTTCGTGGTCAACGTTGGCGTGCTCAAGCCACGTACTCAGCGCCTGAACACCACCGGCAACCGTCAAAAAAAGTGCCGAGGAGGCGGCAAAAGCCAGCACGGGAAGAATCGCCTGCGAACTCCATAGGGTTCGCTTGGCGAGTAGAGCATAGATTTGCATTATGCACCTGCCTGAGACTGAGCGCCGAAGCTCTGAGCGTGGTTCTGGGAAGCGGGAACACCGCCCTGGCTATTGCGCTGATCGCTCACAATCTGACCGTCCTGCAGGTACACCACGCGGGAGCACGCCGCCGCCACGTTCGGGTCGTGAGTCACCACCAGCAGGGTCTTACCCTGCTGCGGAATCATGGTCAGCAGCAGAGCCATCACCTCACGCGCGGTCTTCGAATCCAGCGCGCCGGTCGGCTCATCCGCGAAAGTCACGGGGGCACCGTTCACCTGGGAGCGGGCAATAGCCACACGCTGAGCCTGACCACCGGACATCTCACCCATACGGCGGTCCAGCATCTGCCCCAAACCCAGACGGTTCAGCAAGTCAGCCGAAATGGAACGCGCCTGCTGGCGGGGAACACCGGCAATCATCGCGGCGAGAGAGACGTTCTCCTCCGCGGTCAGCTCGGGAACCAACAGACCCTGCTGGAACACGAAACCAAACGAGTTAGCGCGCAAGGAGGTGCGCTCACGCTCGCTGAGAGACTCCACCGCCACCTGACCGGTCGGGCCATTGAACAGCACAGAACCGGCATCGAGCTTGATAATGCCCGAAAGCGCGTGCAACAGAGTGGTCTTACCGGAACCGGAAGGACCCATAATCGCCACGGACTCACCGGGGAAAATATCCAGGCTCACGTTACGCAGCACCGGGTTATTGCCGTACGACTTGTGCAGGTTACGGGCAGAAATAATCGCGCCGCGCGCGAAGGGCGCCTGCTGCATTTGCTGAGGCGCCTGAGCCGGGTAGCCCGGCTGACCCTGATAGTAGCCCGCCTGCTGGTTAGGCTGACCGGGCTGACTCTGCTGACCGGGCTGAGCGGAATACTGACCGGCAGGCTGCGCCGCCTGCGGAGGGGTCATTGAATACGGGTTCTGAGCCTGGAACTGCGGGTTCTGGGATTGAGGATTCTGCGTCATGACAACCTTCATTGGGTATGAACTAACGGAAGTACATTTCTATCATCTCAGCTTCTTGGCGGCTCACCCCTCCGTCTGGGGGCTGAAAAATATGGGAAAACCCTGTAAAAATTCGCCCGACCGGGTGCTCAACCGCCCCGCACCTCATACCGCGGTATGAGCGATACCCCGGTATGAACGCGCCTCAGCAGAAAGGATAAGCCGCACACCCTTGAACTGTGCGGCGGCCTTGAACTGTGCGGCGGCCTTGAACTGCATGGAGGCAGTGCCATACTAGAAGGATGACCGACGCACAGAACACCCCCATCATCACTCCGGTAGCCGACCCCGAGGCAGGAACCCGCATCATCTTCCTGCGCCACGGCCAGACCGACTGGAACATCGACCACCGCTTCCAGGGCGGCACCGACATCCCCCTCAACGACACCGGCAGGGAGCAGGTCCGCACCGCTATCGGCGCCCTGCAGCAGGCAGCAGCTGAGGGCACCACCGTGGACGCTATCGTCTCCTCACCCCTTTCCCGCGCCGTAGAAAGCGCCGAAATCGTAGCCGAAGGCCTGGGCGTACCCTACCGTGGCACCGTTGACGGCTTCCAGGAACGTTCCTTTGGCGATTTGGAGGGTCAGGTCGCTACCCGCGAGCTGATTCTTGCCTCCCGTCAGTCCAATAACGCCTTCAACGTGGAACCGAAGAAGGACTTCCTCGCCCGTTCCCTCGCGGCGCTGAACCGCGTCCGCCGTGAATATGAGGGTCAGACCGTTGTGGTCGCCGCGCACGGCATGCTGATTGCTATGACCATGACCGCCCTGGTCGCTGAACGCCACCCCGAACTGCTCAACGAGGACGGCATCTACCCGATCCCGGTGAACGCCTCCCTGACCGAGGTGCCCCTGCAGTACCTGGACGACGCAATCGACCGCTTGCTCGTGCAGCATCTGGAACCCGAGCTGGGCCCGGAAGAGGTCCCGGCGGGTGCCGAGAACACGACCCTCACCCTGATTCGTCACGGCCAGACCGACTGGAACAAGGCGAACCTGATGCAGGGCATCACCGACATCCCGCTCAACGACACCGGCCGCGAGCAGGCACGCACCACCGGCAAGAAGCTTGCCGACATGGGCCTGGAATTCACCGTGCTGGTGTCCTCGCCGCTATCCCGCGCCCACGAGACGGCGCAGCTGGTCGGTGAGCACTTCGACCTGCAGGTGCACAAGACCTACCCCGAGCTGGTAGAACGCGCCTACGGTGCCGGCGAGGGCCTGGACATTCCCGCCCCTGAACGCCGCGCCCCGGAACGCTACTACCCGAACGTGGAATCCGAGCGTGACGTATACATTCGTGCGGTGCGTACCCTGCGCAATATCGTGCGTGAAATCTCTGAAGCCTCGGGCGACCAGAAGATTATTGCCGTCAGCCACGGCAGCTTTATCCGCCGCGCCCTCTCCGCAGCAGCCGGTGAAGAGTGGACCGTGACCGTGCCGAATGCCGAACCGCTCACGATTGACGTGTCGGGCCTGTTCGCGTGGGACTCGACCAAGCAGTTCGACGAGGCGGGTCGCCTTGTTTGGTAAAGCACAACCCGGTAGCGGTCACTTCGGCGCTCGCGTGTGGCGACTGATTCTCTGGCCCGTCACGGCGCTGTACTGCGCGACGGTGGCGAGTATCGTGTTCGCCCCCGTGCACGTGGACGATAACGAGATGGGCGGCCGCCTGGCGCAGTTTTTGGATAGCGGCCACGCCGAGGGCTGGCTGCCTGCGTTCATCACCTATTCGAGCATCGAGCAGCTCTCGAACGTCATCATGTTCATTCCGGGCGGTTTTCTTTTCGCCCTGCTGCTCAAGCCGAAGGCTCGCCCGCACGTGCTGTACGCGGGGTTCCTGGTCAGCGCCTGCATTGAGACAATTCAGAGTTTCATGCCTGATCGCACCGGCGACCCGGTGGATGTGCTGATGAACGGTTCCGGTGCCCTGCTGGGTGCGGCGGGTGCTTTGGGTGTGCATCGTTGGCGTCGCGTGCGTCGCGAACGTACAGGTAAGTAAGGTTCTGTGCCCGGTGGAGGCGCTGATTTCGTGGGTTCTCGGCGAGGGTTTTCGTCGAGGGTTCTCGGAGCCGGCGCCTCCACTTTTTGTCCTCATGAGGGCGCAGTGTAGGTGCTTGGCACTATGTGGATAGTGGGCGCGGATGGTGGGGAGTGGGAAAACCCAACAGCTCATTAGGTCAAACAGACATAAACAGGCAGTGGTTCCCAACATAGTGTGGTTTCGGTAGGGAACGTTCGGGTAATATTCCGGTAAATACAGCGTTTTATATTGACTTGCCCACAAAAACCCACATAAAATCAAGTATTACCCTCAAGCGCTCTGCTGGCTCGCTGAAACCATGTCTCTCACGGCCATAAAAGCCGAGCAGAACGCAGAAAAGAACGCACAGATTTCCTCCCACTAGCCCAAAGGAACACCAGATTTATGTTCGCAGAAGAACGCCGTGCCGAAATTGCAAAGCTTGTTGCCTCCGCACGTCGTGTCAACGGCGCTGACCTTGCGCGCCGTTACGATGTGACCATGGAGACCGTGCGTCGTGACCTCGCCGCACTGGAAGAAGCAGGTAAGCTCCGCCGTGTCCACGGTGGTGCTGTCACCATTGAGCAGTCCACCTCCCTGGAGTCCTCCATCTCCTCCCGACAGGGCATGAACACCCCCGAGAAGCGCCGCATCGCCACCAAGGCATACCAGATCCTGCGCGACTCCGAGGCGGGCTCCATCGTCCTGGACGCAGGCTCCACCATCGAAATTCTCGCCGACCACATCGGCGCAGAGAACTTCAGCCTCAAGACCGGCAATGACCGCATCATCATCACCCACGCACTGCACATTGCAGTCAAGCTCGCCGAAGCCGAGGGCGTCACCCTTGAACTGGTTGGCGGCCAGCTGCGCAAGATGACCTGGGCTGCTGTTGGTGCACGCGCCGCCGAGCACTTCGGCACCATGCGCCCGGATATTGCTTTCATTGGTGCCAACGGCATTGAAGCCCACTTCGGCATCTCCACCCCCGGCATGAATGAAGCCATCGTCAAGACCGCAATTTGCAAGGCAGCCCGCCGCGTGGTCCTGCTTTGTGACTCCGCGAAGTTCGGTCAGGAATCCCTGGTCCGCTTCGCCGGATTTGAGGATATTGACACCCTCATTACTGATCGCGAGCCCGAAGGTGCCCTCCGTCAGGCACTCGAGGCCGCAAACGTTGAGATTGTGATTGCCTAATGATTATTACTTTGACCGCCAACCCCAGCCTGGACCGCACCATTGAACTCGGTGCACCCCTGGCTCACGGTGCCGTGCAGCGTGCTGTCGGTGCCGTACAGGATCCCGGTGGCAAGGGCGTGAATATTTCCCGCGCCCTGCAGATTTCCGGCGTGCCGACCCTCGCCATCGTGCCCGGTGAAGCCACCGACCCGGTGCTGACCGCACTGCAGGCTGTGGATGTTGAGTTCGCTAACCTGCCCACCGGTGAGCCGATTCGCTCGAATATCACCGTGGTTGATCCGGATGGCACCACCACCAAGCTGAACGCCCCCGGCACCGTTTTTGATGCCGAACTGCGTCAGAAGCTGGATGCGCTGGTGGTTGAGCGTTCCAAGGGTGCCGACTGGGTGGTTCTAGCTGGTTCGCTGCCTCCGGGTCTGGAGCCGACCTACTATTCCGAGCTGGTGGCGGCACTGCGCGCCTCCGGCTACGAGGGCAAGATCGCTATTGATACCTCTGAGGCGCCGCTGATTGCGACCGTCGCCGGTGAGCACAAGCCCACCCTGATTAAGCCTAACTCGGAGGAGCTGGCTCAGCTGACCGGTAGCGATAACTGGGAGGAGCTGGAGGCTAGCCCCGAGCTGACCGCACGCACCGCCCAGAAGCTGCTCGGCGACGGCATCGAGTACGTGCTTGCCACCCTCGGCGGCGGCGGTGCAGTACTGGTTACCGAGCAGGGTATCTGGCACGCTGTGCACGAGCCGATTCAGGTTCGTAGCACTGTGGGTGCCGGTGACTCGTCGCTGTCCGGTTTCTTGATCGCTCACACTCGTGGTGAGGATGCCCCCGGTTGCCTGGTTCAGGCGGTAGCTCACGGTTCGGCTGCTGCTGCTTTGTCCGGTACCCGTATGCCTTCGTTGGAGCAGACCACTCCTGAGAAGGTCACTGTTCGTCAGCTGCAGCTCTAATTCGGCCTGTTTTCGCACCTCCAGCTTTTATTCTCTAAAGAGAATATAAGCCGGGGTGCTGTCTCAACAGCCACGCGCATACGAACGCAACACACACAGCACACACTTTGAACTCATAGGGGAGAAGCCCGGCACCGCTGAGCGAATCCCCGCCCCAACACATACCCGAGGAGGGAATATGTCTGATCTGATTACCGCAGATCTCGTCCTTCTGGACGAGAATCTCGGCGAGACCCGATTCGACGTAATTGCCAAGCTCGCTCAGGCAGTCGTAAATGCCGGACGCGCTACCGACTTCGAGCAGCTCTACGCGGCTGCCGAGGCACGCGAATCCAAGACCGACACCGGCATCCCCGGCGGTATTGCGATTCCGCACTGCCGTAGTGCCGCCGTCACCGAGCCGACCCTGGCCATGGCACGCCCCAACCCGGCAGTTTCCTTCGGTGCAAAGGACGGCCCCGCCGACCTGATTTTCTTCATCGCTGCACCCGATGGCGCTGACCAGGCTCACCTGAAGCTACTCTCCACTCTGGCACGCTCCCTGATGAAGAAGAGCTTCACCGCGTCCCTGCGCGAAGCCTCCTCGGCTGAAGAGATCGTTGATCTGGTCAACGGCGCGCTCGGCGTGGGCGAGAAGAAGGTAGAGGCTAAGCCCGCCGAGGCTGCACCCGCCGCTGCACATGCCGCCTCCGCTCAGGAAACCCCCGCTGCTTCGGCTCCGGTGAAGAAGATTGTTGCTGTGACCGCATGCCCCACCGGTATCGCTCACACCTACATGGCTGCGGACGCCCTCAAGTACGCTGCTGAAGAGCTCGGCTACGACCTGAAGGTTGAGACCCAGGGCTCCTCGGGTAATGAGAAGCTGACCCAGGCTGATATTGATGCCGCAGACGCCGTGATTTTCGCGGTGTCCGTGAATGTGCGTGAGCGCAACCGCTTCGCGGGTAAGCCCTTTGTTGAGTCTCCCGTCAAGCGCGGTATTGACGAGCCGAAGGAGATGATTGCGGAGGCTCTGGCTGAGGCCGAGAACCCCAACGGTGCACGCGTTGCCGCTGCCGCATCCAGCGGTGAGGACAGCGCAGGTGCTACCGAAGGCGCTTGGGGCTCGCGCATCTACAAGGCCGTGATGACCGGTATCTCCTACATGATTCCGTTCGTTGCTGCCGGCGGTATTTTGGTCGCCCTGGGCTTCGTTTTCGAGGCAATTACGGTGCCGAACCTTGGCGAGGTGAACACCAAGGCGATTCTCGACTCGGCAACCCTGTTCAACCTCGGTGATGTGCACTGGACCCTGTACCTGGGTGCTGTTCTGCAGACCATCGGTGGTTTCGGTCTGAGCCTGATGGTTCCGGCTCTTGCCGCGTACATTGCGTACGGTTTGGCTCAGCGTCCCGGTATCGCTCCGGGCTTTATCGCCGGTTCGGTGGCTCTTGCCGTGAACGCAGGCTTCCTCGGCGGTATTGTTGGCGGTATTCTCGCCGGTCTGATTGCGTACGCTCTGGGTACCCTGAAGCTGCCCCGCTGGCTTGGCTCGATGATGCCCGTGGTCATCACCCCGCTGGTGACTTCTCTGGTTGCCGGCCTGGCAATGTACCTGCTGCTCGGTGCGCCCCTGGCGTGGGTTATGACCACCCTGCAGGATTGGCTGACCTCCATGTCTGGTGGCTCCGCTCTGGTGCTGGGTCTGATCCTGGGCGCCATGATGGCTTCTGACCTGGGCGGCCCCATCAACAAGGCTGCTTACCTCTTCGCAACCGCCGGCCTGTCCTCGGGTGCGACCGTAAACCAGGAAATCATGGCTGCCGTCATTATCTCCGGTATGGTTCCGCCGCTGGCTATGGCACTGGCAACCACCCTGCGCCCCAAGCTGTTCAACGAGAACGAGCGTGAGAACGGTAAGGCTGCGTGGCTGCTGGGTGCATCCTTCATCTCTGAGGGCGCTATTCCCTTCGCCTCGGCTGACCCGGCTCGCGTGATTCCTTCGACCATTGTTGGTGGCGCTATCGCCGGTGCAATCTCCATGGGTGCGCACGTGGCTTCCCCGGCTCCGCACGGTGGTATTTGGATTATTGGTCTGGCGCAGAACCCGCTGATGTTCCTGGCGGCTGTTGTTGCCGGTACCGTTGTTTCGGCGCTGCTGTACGTGGTGCTGAAGTCCCTGGGTGCCCGTTCTAAGGCATCCGCATAAAGGCCGTATAACCTCACCTTCATTTGACCGTCTGTTTGCAGGCGCGAGCGTGAAAAAACACGTTACACTGTAGACAAACCACAGATAGGACATGAACTCTATGACTACCTACAAGGGCGTCGGCGTATACGCCGGCCGCGTTATTGGCCCCGTTCTTCAGATGCCTAAGCCCATCGAGGAACCCAAGGACGGTCTGCGTCTGAGCGGTGAGACCGCTGAGGCTGCAGCACAGCGCATCAAGGACGCGTCGGTCCGCGTCAAGGAAGACCTGCTGGCTCGCGCAGAGAACGCAAGCCGTGACGGTAAGGCTGTTCTGAAGTCTACTTCTCAGATGGCTACCGACCGTGCACTCATCAAGAGCGCTATTAAGCTGGTTGAGACTCAGGAGATGGCTCCCGAGCGCGCAATCTGGGAGGCTGCAACCTCCTTCGCAGACCAGATGGCTGCTCTGGGTGGCTACATGGCTGAGCGCGTCACCGACATCCACGACGTGCGTGCCCGCATCGTTGCTGAGCTGACTGGCCAGCAGGCTCCCGGCATCCCCGTTTCTGACGAGCCGTTCATCCTGGCTGCTATTGACCTGGCACCGGCTGATACCGCAACCCTGGACCCCGAGAAGGTTATCGCACTGATCACCTCTGACGGTGGCCCCCAGGCGCACACCGCTATTCTGGCTCGCGGCTTGGGTCTGCCCGCTATCGTTGCGGCTAAGGGCGTGACCGAGATTGCTGACGGCACCATCGTCTACGTGGACTCTAACGAAGGCATCGTTGACACCGAGCCCACCGACGCTGACCGCGAAGCAGCAATCAAGTACGCAAACCGCAAGCCCGTCGCTGACTTCGACGGTCAGGGTGTGCTGGCTGACGGCACCCGCGTTCCGCTATACGCAAACGTTGGTGACGGCAAGTCCGCTGAGAAGGCTGCAAGCCTGAAGGCTGAGGGTGTTGGCCTGCTCCGCACCGAGTTCGGCTTCCTGGGCCACGACGCTGAGCCGTCCATCGAGACTCAGGCTAAGACCTACAAGTCCGTGTTTGACGCATTCCCCGGCAAGCACATTGTGGTCCGTACCCTGGACGCTGGCGCTGACAAGCCCCTGCCGTTCCTGAACGTGAACCCCGAAGAGAACCCCGCACTGGGTGTTCGCGGTTTCCGTACCGACTGGACCGTTCCGGGCGTTCTGACCCGCCAGCTGGAGGCTATTAAGGCCGCTTCGGAGAACTCCGACGCTGACATCTGGGTTATGGCTCCGATGATTTCGACCACCTCCGAGGCACGCAACTTCGCGAACATGCTCAAGGAGATTGGCCTGCCCGTTCACGGTGTGATGGTTGAGACCCCCGCAGCTGTGATGAACGCTGAGGCTATCCTGGGTGAGGTCGACTTCGTGTCCATCGGCACCAACGACCTGACCCAGTACACCATGGCGGCTGACCGTCTGCTGGGCGACCTGGCGCACCTGAACAACCCCTGGCAGCCTGCAGTGCTGAAGATGATTAAGATGACCGTTGAGGGTGCTCAGCGTGCATCGGTCACCGCGGGTAAGAAGAAGTACGTGAGCGTCTGTGGTGAGGCTGCGGCTGACCCGGCTCTGGCTGTTGTTCTGATTGGTCTGGGTGTTGACACCCTGTCCATGAACGCTGGCGCTATCCCCGCTGTGGCTGCGGTTCTGAAGTCCGTGACCAAGGAGAAGGCACAGCAGATTGCGGCTATCGCTCTGCAGCAGATTTCTTCTGCTGAGGCGAAGGAGAGCGCACGCAAGGCTCTGCCGATTCTGGACGAGCTGGGCCTCTAAGCCTTAAAACGATTCCGGGGCTGCCTGCCGCACCTTGATGGGGTGCGCTAGGTGGTTCGGGCTCGTGAAAATGCCGGGTGCAGAGTTTTATTTCTGCATCCGGCATTTTTGTACTTGTTAGCGTATGGCTGAACGGTACAATTTATAGAGTAAGGGCGGGTCCTGAAGCGCCCCGTTCATTTAGAATAGGTACTGATATATTTTCGGTTCCTTAATCAAAGGAGAAACATAATGGCAGAGCGCGAAGCCACTATTGCAAGCCGTGTTGGCCTGCACGCACGTCCGGCAGCTATCTTCGCTGAGGCAGCTGGCGACCTCCCCGTTGAGGTGACCATTGCTGCTAAGGGCGAGCCCGCAGATGAGGCTATGGACGCTGCATCGATTCTGTCCCTGATGTCCCTGGGTGCAAAGCACGGCGACGTTGTTGTCCTGCGCGCTGAGGGTGAAGGTGCTGAAGAGGCTCTGGACTCGCTGGTTAAGATCCTCGAGACCGACCACGACGCTGAGTAATTGACTCTCGCCTCTGAGGTGAACCCCTAAGCGGTGCGCTTCGGATGCTGTGAAGGCTACCGCCTTAAAGCGTGAATATCCCGTCACTTCGGTGGCGGGATATTTTTTATTATGAATAATTCATGTTTCATTGCGTTATGGGTGGAGGCATAAGGGGGTTATTTTCCCGCTAAATCTTAATGTATAAATAACCTTTATTTTTCCTCGGAAATACCTGCAAAAAATAGCCTCCAAAATATCTTCTGTACAGTAGTGACCCCGTTTTCTCTTCATATCAATGAAGCTTTCTGCTGCGGGTGCCGCAGGGTGCTTTTTGGGTCGCAAAAGCCCAGCAGAAAAGTGATATTTCTGCCCTCCAGTGCTACCGCAGAATCACGCCCTTGTTAGACTAAAAAGGCACTGTCTATCTGGGAGGGACATTGGCAGAATCGAGGAACACCCCCGCGACCCCCACATCGCGGGAAGCTTCGCATGCAGGCGAAGCAAACACAGCCGCATCGGAAGGAAGCGAGCAGAATACTACCGCGGGCTACATTGCCGGTAAACGCGGTTTTCCCCTGGTTTCACTAGACCAGGTTGCCGACGAGAAATTGCGCCGCGTGTTGGCTCAGCAGGCCCCTGCCGCGAAGGCTCAGGAGGGCACTGTCGCAGCGGAAGCTGTCAGTGAGGTGCTGCAGGAGGCCGCAGCGGACATGGGCATCCCCGCGCAGGAAGTAGAGCCCGCCAGCGACCCCGAGCTGAGCCCTAATGGCCACGGTGCGCGCACCGTCATTGACCCCTCCCTCGTACCTGACGACGACCTGGACGCATACCGTGAGGACACGGCCCCCATCACCGCCAGCAATATGGTGACCGAGGCGGCGCTGACCCGCCCCTCCCAACCGGTGCCCATGACCGGCATGATTCCGCAGGTACCGAACTCGCACGCAGCCCGACGCTACGGCGCGGATCCTGCCGCAATGCCGAAGACCGGGCCCGTCTCGATGCCCACCACCTCCGTACCGCTGGTTGATAGGGGCGCTCAGGGCCTCCCCGGGCGCGGTAGCGGCGGCCGTTGGGGTTCGCGTCGCCTCCGCTCCTTCGTGCGCACTGAGGAGGCGGCACCCGCCGCCCCGCGCGGTGCCCAGCGCATCGCTCAGCGCCAGTTCGTGCCGACTATCCGCACTGACGAGCATGAGCGTCGTGAGGCATTCCGCCGTGAGAAGGAGTACGCCCGCGATACCCTGAACTTTACCCTGCGCCTGGCTGAGGCGATGTTCCACTACGGTGCGGACGCCATGGACGTGGACTCGGCGATTATTGCGGTCTCTTCGGCGTACGGGCTGGACTCGGTGGAAGTCGATATTACGAACCAGTCGGTGACCATCAACTACACCTCGGACCCCGATATTTACATGGAGTCCCGCATCGCCAAGCGCAATGCGAACGCAGACGAGCGTTTCACTCACACCCTGGTGCGTGTGGTGCGTTCCTCCACTGAGAACTATGAGGCGCTTTCTGAGGTGTACGGCCTGATCTATAAGATCACTCGTGGCGGCATGACCCTGGAAATCGCCGATTTGAAGCTGAGCCAGATTACGCACCGACCCAAGCCGTTTCCGCCTCTGGTGGTGTGGGCGGCGAATCTGGCGTGTGCTGGAACCCTGACGGCGGCGCTGGGGGCGAGTTTTGCGACAGCGTTGAGTGCGGTGATTATTTTTATCCCCGTGTACTTGCTGATTCAGTGGTTGAGTTCGATTGGTATTCCGGCGTTCTTCCGCATGGCCGCTAGTGCGGGTCTGATGACCTTCTTGGCGATTTGGCTGGGCGGTGAAGGGTCCATTCTTTCGGTGCTGCAGCGTCAGGGGGAGCCAATTTCGGCGCCTCTGGTGGTTGCTGCGGGCATGATTATGTTCTTGCCGACTCCGCGTCTGGTGGGTGCCGTGCAGGATGCGATTAACGGCTTCCCGGTGACGGCTGCGGGTCGTTTCGTGTCGACGGGCATGAGCTTCTTGGGTCTGGTGGTCGGCATTGCGACCGCGGTGAGTGCGATCAATATTTTCAACGGCCCGACCCTGGATATTGAGCAGCTACGTTTTGAACCGACAACCCCGCTGGTGGCGTCTTTCTTCTTCCTTGTGGCGATTGCAACCTTTGCAATTACCTTGCAGACGAAGCTGGTGAAGGTCGGTTGGCTGATGGTCATTACGGGCTGCGGTTTGGCGGCGTATTACGGCTATGAGTTGCTTGCCGGTCCGAGTGCTGGTCGCGGTCCGACGGCGTGTGCGGCGGTTGTGATTGGTGCGTTGAGCACGTATTTTGCGTACCGTCTGCATGTGCCTCAGGCAATTTTCTCGATTCCTGCGATTACGTTCTTGCTGCCGGGTCTGTCGTTCTTCCGCGGTATGTATCTGCTGACGGTTGAGACGGATGTGATTCTGGGTATGCAGAATATGATTACGGCGGTTTCGATTGTGGTGGCGATGGCTTCGGGTGTTGCTCTGGGTAATTACACGATGCAGTATGCGCTGCAGCATTTTACGACTCCGCGGAATGTGGAACCGGCAGATTCTTAGCCCTCCTTCAAGGGTATATAGCCAATATTGTATATATTGGATGTAGGGAAGGGGCGGTAGCTTGCGAGTTCACCTCACAAGCTACCGCCCCTTCGCTACGCCCATTGAGCCAGCTCCCACACCGGCTCTTGTACTGCGCCTAGCGAGCCGTTCTAGCGAACCGTCCAATCCACCGGCTCTGCACCCTGCTGCACCAGCAAAGAATTCACGGTCGAAAACGGGCGCGAACCAAAGAAACCACGACGAGCAGACAGTGGCGAAGGATGCGCCGACTCCACGCTCGGGTACGGCTGCAACATGGGTGCGCACTTGCGTGCATCCGCACCCCACAGCAGACCCACCAGCGGCTGGTTACGCGCCACCAGCGCACGGATAGCGCACTCGGTAATCTCCTCCCAACCCTTGCCGCGGTGCGAACCCGCATCAGACTCACGCACCGTCAAAACCCTGTTGAGCAGCATGACGCCCTCATCAGCCCAACAGGACAGGTCACCGTGATTAGCCGGGGCGATACCCAGATCGTCCTCAAGTTCCTTGTAAATATTGTTCAGCGAACGAGGTAGCGGCATACCGCGGTGCACCGAGAACGACAGACCCATCGCATTACCCGGAGTGGGGTAGGGGTCCTGACCAATAATGAGGACCTTCACCCGGCTCATCGGGCGGCGGAACGCATTGAAAATATCGGCGGCAGGCGGGAACGTACGGTACCCCGCCGTGTGCTCCTCACGCAGAAAAGCGCCCATGGCGTGAATCTGCTCTTCGACGGGGGCGAGTGCTGCCGCCCAATCCTCGCTCATAATGCTGCTGAGGGGCTGGTTCATGAATCTCCTCTGGGAATCTCCTGGTGCTGATGCGACCCGGACGGTGACGGGGCCGGCGCGGGACGAATGCTTCTCCTCTAGGCTGAGGTTATCCTCCAGACTAGGGTTCTCTTCTAAACTAGGTTTCTCTTCTAGACTAGGGGATGACGAATACACACGCTAGGAGACGCCGCTACGGCAGGTGAGCTACAGACAGGAGGGAACGTGTCAGAACAGGAACGCGCTGAAACCGCGCAGAGCCAGCCAGAAGTACAGAGCCAACTGGAAGCGCAGAGCCAGACGGAACCGCAGAGTCAGCCCGGCGGCCTGACCCCGGTGGAGCGCCGCATCCTTGAGGTGGAACGCCGCCGCTTCAAGCACCAGGGTTCCAAGGAGAAGGCGATTATCGCCGCCGGTTTCACCCCGATTGCCTATTACCAGCGCCTGAACGTGATGCTCGATGATGAGCGGGTACGCGCCGCAGCACCGCAGATTATCGACGTTCTGCGCGCCCGTCGAGACGCTGACTAGGGGCGCGAATTGGGGGAGTCGTGCGAGCCCTCCAACTCCTGCATCCAACCCCGCACACCTTAGGTTCAACCAGAGATTGAACACTGTGCGGTGTCCGTCTCTTTCACAGCCGGTGGCGGGGCGTTCACGTTGGTTCTCGCTAATTGAGCCGGTACTCTAGGTACTAGAACACCAAGATCGTACCTTCCGTAGCCGCGCCCGCGCGCCATGTAGGGAGGCACGGTACCAGCCGGTAAACAGAGACCCGTGAAATGAGGATAAATGAGCTACCCCCGCGACGAATTTGACGAGGTAGACGAAAATACCGCCCGCCGCGGAACCTACCGCGCGGTCAATGCTGACCCGGCAAAGAGCCCCAAGGGTGCTATCCCCCTGGTAGCTGCAGGCGTAGTTGGTCTGCTCATCGGCGGCGCAATGTACGTGTACGCGCCGCGCACCGCCTCCCCGCAGTACTCGGCGTCCACCGCGAAGAGCAGCTCCGCCCCCGCAAGCGCGTCGGCGTCCTCTGCGCCGGCTAAGGCTTCCGCGTCGGCAAGCGCTACGAAGACCGGTCTGGCTGAGTCCATCTCCGTGGCGGTCTACAATGCGGCGGCTCCTGCGGGTAGTGCATCCGGTGCGGCGGCACTGCTGACCGGTTACACCATCAGCGAGACGGCAAACTACACGGGTGTGGCACCGGCAACCAGCGTGGTCTACTACGCTGAGGGCTACCAGTCGCAGGCGCAGAGTATCGCCTCGAAGCTGGGTATTGCTCAGGTGCGTCAGGCAACCTCCGATGTGCAGATGGGCAACCACGAGGTCATCGTGGTTCTGTCCTCGGATTACACCCCCTCCGCTACTGCAGCGGAATAGGTTCAGACGGTTGCCGGGGTGATTCCAAACCCGCGAATCTAAGCCCGTGAATATGAGCCCGCGCCCGCTGTTTCTGCCATAACGACTTCTGCTCAACCCCATCCGCGCAATTCCACTGATGCGCCGGGTGGGGTTGATGCTTTTAACGCCCCTCACGCACTCCCGGCGGATGCACCAGTAACGCCCCTTTCAGCGGGCTTAATGAGCGCAGATTAAGCACTGGGCGATTAACCCTTCAACCTTGGGCTTAAACGTTTGCTCCATGCCGGTGCGGGTGCCACAATTGATGTAGCATTCGGGTGCTTTACGCCCTACTCTGCCCGCGCCTTACGTAACGGGGGTGTTGTGGAGGGGTAGCCACCCGATTTTAGATGTACCGCACCCGCAAGGGTGAAGGAAAAAATCCGATCGTCCAGGAGGACACTTATGGCAAAGCTCATTGCTTTTGACGAAGAGGCACGCCGCGGCCTTGAGCGCGGTTTGAACACCCTCGCCGATGCAGTGAAGGTGACCCTCGGCCCCCGCGGCCGCAACGTTGTGCTGGAGAAGGCGTGGGGTGCCCCCACCATCACCAACGACGGTGTCTCGATCGCGAAGGAAATCGAGCTGGAGGATCCGTACGAGAAGATTGGTGCGGAGCTCGTCAAGGAAGTTGCTAAGAAGACTGACGACATCGCAGGTGACGGTACCACCACCGCTACCGTTCTGGCTCAGGCACTGGTCCGCGAGGGCCTGCGCAATGTGGCTGCTGGCGCTGACCCGCTGAGCCTCAAGCGCGGCATTGAGAAGGCTGTTGAGGCTGTGACCGAGGCTCTGCTCTCCTCCGCGAAGGAAGTTGAGACCGAGGAAGAGATTGCCGCAACCGCATCTATTTCCGCTGGCGACGCTGAGATCGGCAAGCTCATTGCTGAGGCAATGGAGAAGGTCGGCAAGGAAGGCGTCATCACCGTTGAGGACTCCAACACTTTCGGTCTGCACCTGGAACTGACTGAGGGTATGCGCTTCGACAAGGGCTTCCTGTCCGGTTACTTCGTGACCGACCCGGAGCGTCAGGAAGCAGTCCTGGAGGACCCCTACATCCTGGTTGTGAACCAGAAGATTTCGAACGTTAAGGACCTCGTCCCCATCCTGGAGAAGGTCATGCAGTCCGGCAAGCCGCTGCTGATCGTTGCTGAGGACGTTGAGGGTGAGGCTCTGGCTCTGCTGGTGCTGAACAAGATGCGCGGCTCCATCAAGTCTGTTGCTGTGAAGGCTCCGGGCTTCGGTGACCGCCGTAAGGCTCAGATGGCTGATATCGCTATCCTGACCGGTGGCCAGGTCATTACCGAAGAGGTTGGCCTGTCCCTGGACGCAGCAACCCTGGACATGCTCGGTTCTGCTCGCAAGGTCGTTGTGACCAAGGACGAGACCACCATCATCGAGGGTGCAGGCGACGCAGCAGCTATCGAGGGTCGCGTGGCTCAGATTCGCGCAGAGATTGCTAACTCTGACTCCGACTACGACCGTGAGAAGCTGCAGGAGCGCCTGGCTAAGCTCGCCGGTGGCGTGGCCGTGCTGAAGGCTGGTGCCGCAACTGAGGTTGAGCTGAAGGAACGCAAGCACCGCATTGAGGATGCTGTGCGTAACGCTAAGGCTGCTGTTGAGGAGGGTATCGTCCCCGGTGGTGGCGTTGCTCTGATTCAGGCTGGCGTGAAGGTCTTCGACAAGCTGGAGCTGACCGGTGATGAGGCTACCGGCGCGAACATTGTGCGCGTGGCTATTGACGCACCGCTGAAGCAGATCGCTGCTAACGCTGGCCTGGAGCCGGGCGTTGTGGTTGACCGTGTTCGTTCCCTGCCTGCTGGTACCGGCCTGAACGCTGCGACCGGCGAGTACGAGGACCTGATGGCTGCTGGTATTGCTGACCCGGTGAAGGTGACCCGTTCGGCTCTGCAGAACGCTGCGTCGATTGCTGGTCTGTTCCTGACCACTGAGGCTGTTGTTGCGAACAAGCCGGAGCCCGCTGGCGCGGCTACTCCCGGTGCGGACGGCATGGCAGGAATGATGTAGTAGAAATTTATCCCTGATGGGGTAAATTTCTACGGAATCCGTGGCACGCGAAGCGTGACATGGTGATGACCTAACGCTGGTACTTGAGCCGGCACAGGTCCACGCATCCGTATGAGGCGGGGGCGGCTACCCATGAGGGGTGGCCGCCTCCGCTTTTTCTGTGCCCATGTGTAGCCGAGCATCCTGTGTCTGTGATGGGTCGGCGGCGTGCCTGCCGGTGGAGGCGGTAGAATGGCTCCTTATGGAATGCGCCTATTTTCGTGATGACCTCTGCTCCTCCTGCCCCAGCATTGAGACCGCCTACACCGCGCAGGTGCAGGCGAAGCAGGAGCACGCCCGCACCCTGCTCGCCAACTACCCGCAACTGCAGTGGCTGGACCCGGTGACCAGCGCGGAGGCGGGCTTCCGCAATAAGGCGAAGCTCGTGGTGGGCGGTTCGGCGAAGAACCCGACCCTCGGCATTGTGGATTACCGTACGGGCGCCTCCACTGATCTTGGCGAATGCCCGCTCTATATGGAGCCGATTCAGGCTGCTATTCCGGTGCTACACGAGCTGATTCAGCGCGCAGATTTAACCCCCTATGACATTCCGAATCGCCGCGGCGAGCTGAAGAACATCCTGGTGACCGCTTCGGCGGCCGGTGAGCTGATGGTGCGTTTCGTGTTGCGTTCGAAGAAGCTTCTGGTGCCGATTCGCCGGCAGCTGGGGTGGTTGCAGGAGCAGCTGCCGAACCTGGCGGTGCTGTCGGTGAATCTGCTGCGTGAACCGGTGGCGCGTGTTGAGGGCGATGAGGAGATTATCCTCTCGGAGCGTCAGACCCTGCCGATGCAGGTGAATGACCTGACCCTGCATTTGCGCCCGCAGAGCTTCTTCCAGACGAATACGAAGGTTGCTGAGGCGATGTATGCGCAGGGCCGAGAGTGGGTGCGTGAGGTGGCTCCGCGCTCGCTGTGGGACCTGTACTGCGGTGTGGGTGGTTTTGCTCTGCATGCCGCGTCGGTGATGGATGGCGGCTCGGTGACGGGCATTGAGATTAGTGCGGAGGCGGTCGCTTCGGCGCAGCGCACGGTCGCTGAGTACGGTCTGGAGGGCGTGGACTTTTCGGCTCAGGATGCGCCGGAGTTCGCGGTGTCTTCGGGCACGGTGCCGCAGATGCTGGTGGTGAACCCGCCGCGCCGCGGTATTGGTGAGAGCTTGTGCGCGTGGATTGAAGGTTCGGGTATTGACCGTGTGGTGTATTCGAGCTGTAACGCGGTGACTCTGGCGAAGGACCTGGAGCGCATGCCCTCGTATGCGCCGGTGCAGGGTCGCGTGCTGGATATGTTCCCGCATACGGATCACTATGAGGTGATGGTGCTGCTGCAGCGGCAACTATGATATTAAAAAATTTTTTGATAGACGAGTAATGTAATCATAATAAAGTTCGGGAGATGAATAATCTTAATGAGATTTCCAAGAATTATTAGGCTGGCTATACCTATATCTGTACTATTTTTTATTTTGAGCTTATTGTCGGGACGCCCAGAATTTCCTTGGGCCAACTCATTTTTTAATCTTGGGGTGCATATTGATAATCCATCGTTGATTGAGTTTTTAACGCCTCCATTGCATTATCTAATTAGTATGTTTATATGCCTTGGAGTATATGAAGGTATTCTTATCTGTTTAGATAGGATGATATATCAAGTTCTTGAAAAGAATGCCTGGAAAACAATTTTTAAAGGGCGCACTAAGTTTGCTTTATGGAAGATAAGAGTTATATATCACTTGGAAAAAATGTATCTCTTCATAAGGCTGTGGTGGTTTTATGGCGCTGCAGAAGATGGGAATAAAGTCTGGTCTGGTTTGCAGGGGAAAATATTTCCTCCATGGCTGAGGGATGTAACTAAAGATATGCTAATTTTATCGGCTTTTGTATTTTCGGTTCATATCTATCTGTCTATGGGGGCGGACAATCCAATTAAGAATGCAGGTCAAGATATTTTGGAAAATTTCCTGAACCTTAAATTGGATGTAGTTGGAATTTTTTCGAGCCTGCCTCTTGTGCTTACCATAATTACATTGTTGCCAACTATCTTCTTCTTTTATTTCTATAGTCAGAAGAGAGATGTTAGGAAGATTGTATGCATGAAGAGCAATAGGCGCCTTGAAGAATCCGTCCTGTTGTATGAAGAATTAATAGCCTGGATTGATCAGAATTTGTATAAAATATCAGAGAACTATAACTGTGCTATTTTAAATCAGGAACATATAGTGGAATTAAGGTTGAAAAAGATTTTTTCAAACTACTCTTCACTTAAAAAAGGTTATTCTTATGGTATGTCTAAGATTGATGATTATGGATTTCAGGATATTGATAATGTGGAGGATTTCTCGAAAATTGTTAATGGATTGCTGGGAGATAACCTGGTTGAGTATACTTGGTCAATTGCTGTAAAAAAATATGATATCTGGGAATTTTATAACAATCTGATACTCTTGGGTGATTCAAATATTACTAATCGTATACTTTATACGCGTTCTGGGATGGTTGATGATATGTCTAAGCGAACCCAATCATTCTTGCAAGAAGCTACAGAGAAAATGCTTGATGAAAGAAGAAAAAGTTCACGTGAGAATTTAGCGCATGAGATATATGCAAACCTTAAAAAAATATATGTATTGAAACATGGAAGCGATGCCCTTAGGAAGTATCTTTACTCCTCAAGGGCTGAGAAGGTTCTTGTAAGGGTTCTTCAAAAGGAAAAGCAATGAGTCATCTAATTGGGTGGAAAAGTCATTCATGTCTATCGGTGAATATAGCCTGGCCTTTTAGAGAGGTTACGTAAATGAGCGGTGGCGTCTCGGACGGTTGTGTCCGAGGCGCCACCGCCTTTTTCGTTCCCCTCTAGCGGGCGTGAAATTCTAACCCTGCGCCGCGAGATCCTGCGCGGCGAAATCCTGCGCCGCGAGAATACCCGCCACGTACGCCGCCTGACCTACGTGCTGCGCCGCATCGTCAATCATGCTGACCAGGCGCACACCGCGAGTCACCGCCGGAGTCCACGAACGGTCAATAACCTCGCTCAAATCAGCCTCGCTCAGCGTCTGCGCGTAGTCGGCGAGCGCCTCGCCGGTCGCCACAAGGTACTCGACCAGCAGTGCAGAATCCTCAACCACGATGGAGCGCGCCTGCTCGGCGGTGTGGCCGTAGCCCATGGTGTCGCCGAGCTTGCTTAGATTAAAACGTTCCCGGATCCCCTGAGTCTCCCAGACCTGCGGCTGACCGCTGAGGGCGGAGAGCTGCATGTCCATCTGCCGCCCGGCGTGCCAGAGGAGCCAGGCGATAGAGTTCGGGTGCCCGCCCGGGTGGGCGTTCAATGCCTCTGCTGATAGCCCCTTGACGGCTACGGCGGCTTCGATGCCGGGGCGGCTGGCGGCGTCGCGCAGAATGTCGTGGGTTTTCATGAAATCCTCCTGAAAATGTTGGCTTCTCTTGGGGAGCCGGGTAGTTTCAGTCTACGCCCGCACGGGTTGAGGGGTGGCTGTAGGGGCGGCGAGAGTGGCTCTGTGTTGATGGTGCATGTCTCCGACATGAAAACTTGACGACGTAAGTTTTTGCTGTCATAGTTGTACTTGTATCCAATACGGATACAACTAAGATATGCGGCAAACAACCCAGGAGGGGACATGGACACCAAATTCTCGGTAGCACTACACGTCCTAACGATGATCAGCGAAAGCGAAAAAACGCTCAGCTCCGAAGACCTCGCGCGTAGCGTCGGCACCAACGCCAGCTACATCCGCAAAATCATCATTCTCCTCAAAAAGGCAGACATCCTCAGCTCCCAGCGCGGCAAACCCGGCTACCAGCTCACCCGCCCGGCAGAGAACATTAGCCTCCTCGACATCTACCTTGCCGTCCAGGAAAGCCGCAGCATCAACCTCTTCCACACGCACCACAACGCGAACGAAAAATGTCCGGTCGGCGCCCACATCCTCCAGGCAGTCAACCCCATCTTCGAAGAAACCCAGCGGCACCTGGCTCAAGACCTCGCACAGCAAAGCCTGCGCAACGTCATCACAAACCTCTACACCGCGGCAGGAAAAACCCCTCTCGCATAGCCCGGCTCAAACACAGCTAAACCCGGCACTAGAACTTACCGAATAACACCACACCCGAAAGGACCCCCCATGAAGGCAGCACAGATCGTTTCTTACAACAAGAACAACATCGCCCTCACCGTCACCGACGTACCCGCACCCCGACCCGGCGCACAGCAGGTACTCGTCAAAGTCAGCACCGCAGGCGTCAACCCCCTCGACAACATGATTTCCCGCGGTGAAGTCAAGCTCATCACCCCCTACGCCCTGCCCCAAATCGCAGGCAACGAAATCGTCGGCCGCGTAGAAGCCCTCGGCGAAGGCGTCACCTCCTTCACCGTCGGCGAGCGCGTCTTTGCCCGCCTGCCGCTGAACAGCATCGGCGCTTTCGCAGAATACGTAGCCGTGGACGCGGACGCGCTGGCTCGCGTACCCGAATACCTCAGCGACGAGGAAGCGGCGGGTGTTCCCCTGACCGCCCTGACCGTCATGCAGGCATTCGACCTGATGGGCGCCCAGCCCGGTAAGACCATCTTCATCTCCGGCGGTACCGGCGGTGTGGGTGCCATGGCAATTCCCCTGGCAAAGGCAAAGGGCCTGACCGTCATCACGAACGGTAGCGCCTCCGGTAAGGAGCGAGTGCTGGGTCTTGGCGCTGACCGCTTCATCGACTACAAGACCGAAAACTATGCTGAAACCCTCAGCGGTATCGACTACGTACTCGACACCCTCGGCGGCGACGAAACTGAAAAGCAGATGAGCATCATGGCGCCCGGCGGTCAGCTCGTCTCCCTGCGCGGCATGCCCAACAAGGCATTCGCACAGCGCATGGGCATGCCCCTCTGGAAGCAGCTGCTCTTTGGCGCGGCAGGTCGCACCATGGACCGCAAGGCGCAGAAGTACGGCGTGACCTACCACTTCATCTTCGTCGAATCCAACGGCGCGCAGCTGCAACAGGTTGCTGACATCTTCGCTGAGCGTCAGATTAAGCCCTCCATCGACACCGTCTTCCCCTTCGAAGACGTCAATGCAGCCCTGGACAAGGTCGCTAACGGCCGCTCCAACGGCAAGACCGTCATCTCCTTCACCGCATAAGCGCCTCACTCAACGAAAAGAACAACCGTGTCTTACCTCGAAACCCCCACCCGCTACATCACCGTGAACAACCAGAAGATTGCCTACCGAGAACTCGGCGAAGGCAACTCAGACATTCCGCTGGTCATGCTCGTGCACCTCGCCGCCACCATGGACGACTGGGACCCCAAGCTGCTTGACCTTCTCGCTGAGCGCCAGCACGTAATCGTGATGGACCTACCCGGCGTGGGTTCCAGCGAAGGCTCTGTTGCAACCACCATCCCCGGTATGGCTCACCAGGCAGCAGAAATTATTCAGGCCCTCGGCTACCAGAAGATCAACCTGCTGGGCCTGTCCATGGGTGGCATGATTGCCCAGGAAGTTGTACGCGCCTACCCCACCCTCGTTAACCGCCTGGCGCTGGTTGGTACCGGCCCGCGCGGTGGTGCTGGAATCGACGCCGTCACCGGAACCACCTTCGGCTACATGGCGCGTGCATCCCGCGAGAAAATCAGCCCGAAGCGCTACATCTTCTACACCCACGACGCACAGGGCGGCATTGAGGCGCAGCGCGTACTGGACCGCATGGCTGCCCGCGCCGAGGCGCACCGCGGTGCCCCTATGAAGGTTATCGGCTTCCTGCGTCAGCTGGTGGCTATCCGCCGCTGGGGCAAACAGCCGCAGGACGATATGGCGTACATTGCCCAGCCCACCCTCATTGTCAACGGTGAAACCGACATGATGGTGCCCAGCGTCAACTCCTACGATATGCACCGCAAGGTTGCCCAGAGTGAGCTGAAGATGTACCACCGTTCCGGTCACGGTGCACTCTTCCAGTACGCAGATGAGTTCGCTGAGGACCTGCTGAAGTTCCTGAGCTAACCCCTCCACGTGAAGCCCCTACCGTCCTGTGCAGTGTGCCCTGTGTAGCGCGTCCTGTGCGGTGCGGTGGGGGCTTTGCCCATGTCCTGGCGGTGGTTGGAGGCAAGAATTGGGGGCAAGAAAAATGTGGCGCACAGGAATAATACTCATTTCTTTGCGTTGAATTCTGCGAAGACATCATCATCTAAATTTCACAGGAGAATATTATGACCACCCCCGCTCAGTTGCACTTTGACATGGTCGTCATCGGCTTCGGCAAGGGCGGCAAGACCCTCGCCGGCGCATACGCCAAGACCGGCAAGAACGTTGCCCTCATCGAACAGTCCACCGGCATGTACGGCGGCACCTGCATCAACATCGGTTGCGTACCCACCAAGGCGCTCGTACACCGCGCCGACGAGTTCCGCGCCAGCGGCGAGCGCACCCTTGAAGAAGCAAACGCCGCCTACGAATCCGCCGTGGTTTTCCGTGACAAGCTGACCGGCATGATGCGCGCCAAGAACCGCGAGATTCTGCTGTCCAACGAGACCGCTAAGCTCATTGACGGCCACGCACGTTTCATCTCCGACACCGAGGTTGAGGTCACCGCGGGCGAGGACACCCTGCGCGTTACCGCCGACTACTTCATCGTCAACACCGGTGCCGTGTCGGTGATCCCACCGATTGAGGGTATCCGCGAATCTGAGCGTGTGCTCACCTCCACCGAGCTGCAGAAGCTCACCCCGCGCCCCAAGCGTCTGGGCATTATCGGTGGCGGCCCCATCGGTGTTGAGTTCGCCGGTATCTTCTCCTCCTACGGTACCGAGGTGACCATTCTGGACGGTGCACCCGCCCTCTTCGGCCGCTACGACGAGGACATTGCCCAGGTTGCCCGCGAGATCATCGCAGACCAGGACATTGCCGCTCATACCGGTGTGCGCGTGCAGTCCTTCAAGGACGGCGCTGACTCGGTGACTGTGACCTACCTCGACTCCGAGGGCGCTACCCGTGAGCTGGAGGTGGACTACGTGATGGTTGCGACCGGCCGTAAGCCCGCCACCGAGGGTCTGGGCCTGGAGAACACCAGCATCGAAACCAACGACCGCGGTGCAATTGTCGTGGATGAGCACCTGCGCAGCACCGTGCCGAATATTTTCGCGCTCGGTGACGTGAACGGCGGCCCGCAGTTCACCTACATCTCCATGGATGACTACCGCGTGGTGCTCTCCCAGCTGGTTGGTGACGGTTCCCGCTCCACTAAGGACCGCAAGGCTGTGGCTTCGACCATTTACATGAACCCGCCGCTGTCCTCCGTGGGTCTGACCGAGCGTGAGGCAATCGAGGCTGGTCACAAGGTGAAGGTCGCTTCGAAGCCGGTTGCCGCGGTTGCCGCGATGCCGCGCGCGAAGACCCAGGAGAACCCGCGTGGCATCATGAAGTTCGTGATTGACGCGCAGACCGACCAGATTCTGGGCGCCCAGCTGCTGGTCATCGAGTCCATGGAGGTTATTAACCTGGTGGCTCTGGCGATGCGCCACGGCATTACCGCTTCGCAGCTGCGCGATGAGATTTACACTCACCCCTCGATCACCGAGGGTCTGAATGAGGTTCTTGCTGTCGCGGTGCCCGTGAATTAGGAGAACTAGAATCCGCGTCTGGATTCGCGGTTCACGTAGCGTTTCTACTGGTCAGAGTGCTTCCCCGCCCGTTCCGCCCGTTGTGCTATCAACGGGGGTGCGGGTGGGGAAGCATTTTTGTTAAGGTTCAGATATACCTTGGTATCTAAGCATGCCCTAAGATGGTTATGAGATAAGCGCAAGCTCACTGTGTGGGCGGTCGGTGCGAGGGGGCTCGGAGGAGAGCACCCACTCGCTACTACGCCCACCGCAGTGCACCGCCTGCGCCGCGCATACAACCCATAGGCACAAACCGGGAGAATCATGGCACTGCCCAAAATCAAGCCCTACACCTACGTTGACCGCGAGCACAGCAACCGCGTGAGCTGGCCTGTGGACCCCTCCCGAGCTGTACTGCTTGTGCACGACATGCAGGTACACTTCGTGCAGGCTTTCGAAGGCGCTGACCTGGGGGAGGGCAACGCCAACCCGGACGCTCAAATTAACGTCGCCATTCAAAATCTGCGCCGCCTCATTGACGCCGCCCACGCCGCCGGCATTCCCGTCTACTACACCGCGCAGCCGCCGCGCCAGAACCCCGAAGACCGCCGGCTGCTCATCGACTTCTGGGGCGACGGCCTGCAGAATGACGAGTCCGCCCGCGTGCTCGACGCACTTGCACCCACCGACCGCGACACCGTGCTGACCAAGTGGCGCTACTCCGCGTTCGTGCGCAGCCCCTTCGAGGACCTGCTCAAGGAATCCGGCCGCGACCAGCTCATTATCGGCGGCGTGTACGCGCATATTGGCTGCCTGACCACCGCTCTGGAGGCGTTCATGCGTGACGTTCAGCCGTTCATGGTTGCCGATGCGCTCGCCGACTTCTCGGAGGAGGAGCACCGCCTGGCGTGCGAGTACGCTTCGGGTCGTTGCGCCCGCGTGCTGAACACCGCCGATGTGCTCGCCGACCTGCAGGCCGCTGAGGAGGCGCGCGCATGAGCTGGGTGATTGTGACCGGTGCGAATGGCGGTATTGGTGAGGCAACCGTCCACCAGCTCATTAAGAACGGTTATTCGGTATTTGCGGCGGACCTTGCGGAGCAGCCCATCGCCTCTTTCGGTACCTACGGGGATGCTATCTTCCGCTACCGCGCCGTAGACGTCACGAGCGAAGAGTCCGTCACCGCCCTCGCCAACGCCGTAGCGGCGCTCGAGGAACCCATCACCGGCGCGGTACTCGCCGCGGGCATCGCCCACAGCCAGCCGCTACTGGAAACCAGCTTCGACACCTGGAAGCGCCTGCACGCGGTCAACTCCGACGGCGTGTTCCTGTGCCTGCGCGAATTCGCCCGCATCATGATAGACCAGCAGGAGAGCGACCCGACGAACAGCCGCTCCCTGGTGACGGTCGCCTCCAACGCGGCGCGTGTGCCCCGCGCAGAGTTTGGCGCCTACGGTGCGTCCAAGGCCTCGGCGGCGCGCGTGAGTTCCAGCTTCGGTCTGCAACTTGCCGCGCACGGTATTCGCGTGAACTCGGTCTGCCCCGGCACCACCCGAACCCCCATGGTGACCGACGCCTGGGAGGGTGAGGACCGCTCCGCCCTGCCGGTTGCCGGTAACCCGGAAACCTTCCGCCTGGGCATTCCGCTGCGCCGTATTGCCGACCCGGAGGATATTGCTTCGGTGAACGCTTTCCTCATTTCGGAGGCGGCACGCCACATCACCATGCAGGAGATTGTCGCCGACGGCGGCGCGACCCTCTAACGGCACCGACGCACCCCACTGTACCCACGTACCCCAATATATCTACGCCCGGACTGTACTCTATGTACTTCCGGCGCGAACCCACACACCACTGATAGAAGTACGATGACGAACCTTCCCGACTTTATCTTTGCCACCGGCACCCGCGTCCTGAGCGCATCCGGTGCGATGACCCCTGTCACCTTCGATAACGCCCTGGACGAGGCGAAACGTGCCGGTAGCGCCGTCGTGGGTCTGATTCCTTTTGACCCGGATATGCCCGCTTACCTCTTCGTGCCCGAACGCCTGGAGGAGCATCAGGTGCCGGTCCCCGAGCAGACCGTGGAACTTGCCGAGCCGGTATCTGTCACCGGTCGGCAGAACGACCGGTTCCGTGCCGCCGTGGCAACCGCCGTGGAGCGCATGAAGGCCGGTGAGCTGAGCAAGATCGTGCTTTCGCGTGTGCTCACCGCCCGCTACGCACCCGGCGCCCTCAACCTGCAGGTGCTGTACAACAACCTGCGCGCCCAGCAGCGTTCCGCCTTCAACTTTGCGGTGCGCCTGCCCGACGGCGAGCGCGGCATGAACGGAAGCTACCTGATGGGTGCCTCCCCGGAGCTGGTGTTCCGCACCGAGGGCCGCGCCTTCAAGACCCACCCGCTTGCCGGTAGCGCCCCGCGCATTGCCGAGCCCGGTAGTGCCGAGGACGAGGCGATTCGCGACCGCCTGTTCGCCTCGCCGAAGGACCGCCACGAGCACGCCTACGTCATCAATGACATCGCCGAGCGCCTGGCACCCATCGCCGAGGAGCTGAACGTGCCGCAGGTGCCCTCGCTGCTGCAGACCCCGCAGCTGTGGCACCTGGCGACCCCCATCGACGGCGTGCTGAAGGAAGGTTTGACCTGCCTGGACGGTGCCCGCGCGATTCACCCGACCCCCGCGATTTGTGGCGCACCCACCGAGAAGGCTCTGCAGCTGATTCGTGAGCTGGAGTCATTTGAGCGCCGCTACTTTGGCGGTCTGGTCGGCTACATGGACGCCGAGGGTAATGGCGAGTGGGCGCTGGTGCTGCGTTGCGCCCAGGTCAGCCCGGATGAGGCGGTGCTGTACGCCGGCGCCGGTATTGTGGCTGAGTCCGACCCGGAGCTGGAACACACGGAGACCGGTACGAAGCTCGGTAGCTTTGGCCGTGCACTGGGTGTGGATACGCTGGGCGAAGATACGCCCTAAGACTCTGTCTTGAACGCCTAGACGAGGCAGAATAAAACGGCTGAATAAAACAGCAGAATAAAACGACTGAACGCGCTCGCCGTCGTGGCGGGCGCGTTCAGTCGTTGTTGTTATGAGGGATTGAGCCTGGCTAATCGGTGAGCAGGCGCTTGAGCTCCAGAGGAGTGGCCACGGGCAGAAGCTGAGCCTCAACCTGCGCGGGCTCGCCCCCGGCCGGGTTCTCCACCGCCAGGGCGATGAGCATCTTCTGCGCGTGCTCGGGGTTCTCTGCGTCGGGCAGTGCCACGGGTACCCACTGCAGGCTAAAGCTTCGCTCGATAGCTTCGCCGCCCTGATTACCGCCCTTATCACCACCATGGGGTGCGCTAAAGGTCGCACGGGCGGCCAACCTGTCCTGAGTTAGTACACGCAGGGCGGTCGGCTCGGGAATATCGCTGTCCAGAAGGTCGCCCGGAACCTCCTCGTTCATAGCGAGTTCGAGCGCATCCAGCAGCTCATCGGTGATCTGCACCCGAACCAGGGAGGGAACCACGCTCAGGCCGTGGCCGGTTGCCTTGAGCACCGCCTCCTTAGCGGTCCACAGCGCCACCGAGAGCAGGTGCAGTACGGGTGCGGGGCGTTCCTGCGCCACCCGCTCATAGAACGTACGTTCTTCATTGGAGAGCGCCAGACGCGCAAAACCGGAAAACAGGCGCGCATCCAGGGTCTCAACATCCACACCGAGCACCGCCGAGGCGTTACGGCTAAACGCACCCACCACCAGCGGATTCACCTGCGACATATTGAAATTCACGCCCGCAATACGCGGCTTACCGTGCTTCTTACCGCTGGTGCACAGGGTGCAGGAACGATCCACCTCAATCTCAGAAGCGGCACTCGAGGGCACATCCAGACGCGCCGCCGCCATGGCACGCATGAGCGCCTGAGTGCTCAGATAGCTGACCGCCGCCGTGGAGGTCGGCAACTGCGCCGCATGCTGCTGCTCGGCAAGACCCAGGTAGCTCAACCAGCTAAAACGCAGGGAACCGTACATGGTGCGGGTGGGAAGAGCGAAAATCTGCACGCGCTCGCTCGGACGGGCGGTAGGGCGCTCCGGGCGCTGGGCGCTGGGTGTTTCGGGGGCAGAATAGCTCATAGGTTTAGTGTACCCGCCCGGCATTACGGCAATTCGCGTTGCGAGGCTACTTGAGGTTGTCCACAGCGGCGACCGTGCGCTACGCACCCTCGCCGCCGGTGCGGTAAAGTCATCACAGACATCATTACGGACAGCCGCCCGCACAACAGAGGGGCGGCGCAGAAAGAAGGTACCGTGAACAGCACGCAAGAAATCATCGCCGCCGCAGACGGCTCGGCGCTGGGCAACCCCGGACCGGCGGGCTGGGCATGGTATATCGACGACGACCACTGGGCGAGCGGCGGCTGGGCGCACGGCACCAACAACATGGGCGAGCTCAAAGCTGTCCTGGACCTGTTCGAGGCGACCGCATCCCGCCCGGAGGCGAAGCTACGCGTGTACTGCGATAGCCAGTACGTCATTAACTCGCTGACCAAGTGGATGCCCGGCTGGAAGAAGAAGGGCTGGAAGAAATCTGACGGCAAGCCCGTGCTCAACCGCGACCTTCTGGAGGCGCTGGACCGGGCGCTGACCGGCCGCGACTACGAGTTCATTTGGGTGAAGGGCCACGCCGGTCACGAGCTCAACGAGAAGGCAGACTCCCTGGCGAATGGTGCCGCGCGTGCCTACCAGGAGGGCCGCGAGCCCGCGCACGGCCCCGGCTTCGGTGCCTCTGCTGAACCCGCTACTGCGGCTGTTGAGGTTCCGGCTGTTGATGCCCCGATCGTGAACGCTCCGGCCGCAGAACCTACACTTTCTGAGTCTTCCGCGGACGCCCACCTGCCCGTGCAGGAATTCACCGCAGCCGAGATTGAGAACGCCCAGCGCGGCGTGGAGAGCCTGCGCCTGTCCGGCCTGCTGCGCCCCGCCTCCGCCGTGAACGCCCCCGACCCGGAGGCGGTCCGCACCCGCAAGGAGCAGCTGGCGCTCGCGGCAGAGCGCGCCGCCGAGCGTGACGCAAAGGCACTGGCGCGCCAGCAGGAGAGCGCTCAGCAGGCATCCGGTGCCGCCCAGTCGGAAGAAGAGGATGACCTGACCGGTCTGGAAGAGTTCGCGGGCCTGGACCCGAACGATGTTGACCCGGCGGAACTGCTGGGTGAGACGGAAGAGCAGGCGGTAGAGCCCGCTCAGTCTGTTGCGCACACTCAGACTTCTGAATCTGCGCCCGCTGCTCCCGCCGCGCCTGCCCCGCATCTCGATACTCTGAGCCCCGAAGAAGCCGCCGCCGCAGAACAGCTGTTGGAGAGCCGCGGCTCCGTCATGGAGGAGGTGCAGCTGGAATCCATGTTGCACGAGCGTCTGGTGTGGGTGACCGCCACCGGCAAGTCGGTGTCCCGCTCCTCGGTGCTGCAGTACCGCGAACGCGCCTTCACTCAGCAGGGTGCCCCGCTCAAGCAGGGTGTGCAGGTGCTGGATTCGTCCAGCGTGCTGGTCATGGCGGCGGTTGCGACCGCGCGCGGCCGTGTGAGCCGTTCGAGCATCTGGCATTACGACGCTGAGCGCGGCCTGTGGCGTTTGCGCTTCCGCCAGGAGACTCCCGCCTCCTAACGCTCAGCTCCTAAGCTCAGTGCCTAAGGAATGGGCTTTTGAGCCCAAAGATTTCCGCGCAATAAAACCCCGCCGCATCCTCACTTGCGAGGATGCGGCGGGGTTTTTCTCAATAGATGTTCGCCGCCTTCTGGCGAATCCGACGAGCGGTATGCCGTGCGGCCGGGACCTTTAAACCGCCCGGTCTGCCGCCTGCCTGCAGGTGGGCTTCTGGGCTTATTGCCCTGACCCCTTAGCCGACGAACATGGAGGCGTTAGCCTGTTCGGTGTCTGCGTAGTTCACGCCTGCGCGGGTGAGTGCTTCGTTGATCTGGGTGATGGATGCTTCGACCTGGCGCTGGGTTGCGTGCCACTGGTCCAGCACGCCCTGGAAGTTAGCGGATGCAGAGCCGGTCCAGGAGCTCTGTAGATCGTGCAGGGATGTGGTCATGCCGTTGACGTCTGCGGTGATGGATGCGACGTAGGATCGTGCCTGTGCGCTCTTGGCTGCGATGACTTCGGAATCGACATTGAACTGTGCCATGGTTTTTCTCCTTTGAGATATATGGGATGGGTGGGGCGGTTGCCCCGTGGTGGCGCTTGGGGTTTGGATCTCTGGAAGGGTTGAGTTCCTGACCGGAAGCTTGTTATCACTATATCTTTTAAAATGTATCAAATGAGCTAAAAAACCATGATTCATTAAATCTGTGGATAAACCCGCCAGATCCACTCCAGCATCTCGAAAAAATCGAAAACCCGCCCGAAAATAACGCCGCCATGACGCGCCGCGGCGAGTTATCGTCCCTCCTCCTAACCCCGACTCCAAGGCACAGCAAAACCCCCGAACCGTAGAACACTCAAGTTCTACAATCCGGGGGTTTATGCGTCGGTGTTATTTCATCAGCTGATCGTCCGAGACGGGCGGCGGATAGAACGGCAAAGAAATCACGAAGGTAGCACCGCCACCCTCGGTCTCTTCAATATGAATCCTACCCTCGTGCTGCTCAATAATTGCGGCCACAATGGACAGACCCAGACCCGTACCGCCGGTCTCACGCGAACGTGAAGCGTCGGTGCGGTAGAAACGCTCGAACACGCGCTCGCGGTCCTCGCCGTGAATACCGGGGCCGTGGTCGCGCACCTCCAGTACGGATAGCGGGAAGCCGGGAACCTCTTCGCGCACGCCCACCGCAATCTCCAGGGGAGAGCCGTCGGGGGTGTAGCGCATGGCGTTGGTCAGCAGGTTCGCCACGACCTGACGCAGGCGCGATTCGTCGCCGAGCACGGTTGCGGAGGTCGGTGCCACCTCTTCGTTCAGACCCACCAGGGACACTGCACGGTCGGGTGCCGTAGCGTAGGCGTCGTTACTAGCGTCCACCGCCAGGTTGAACAGGTCGAAGGGTGCCAGCTTGGATTCGCGGCGCTCATCAATACGCGCCAGGGTCAGCAGGTCTTCCACGAGCTGACCCATACGCTTGGACTCCGATTCGATGCGGCTCATCGCGGTAGCGACGGCTTCGTCGGTCGGTAGCGCGCCCTGACGGTACAGCTCCGAGTAGCCTCGAATACTGACTAGCGGGGTGCGCAGCTCATGCGAAGCGTCACCCACGAAGCGGCGCATTTTCGCCTCGCTCTTCTCGCGGGCTTTGAAGAGCATTTCAATCTGGGTGAGCATCGTGTTCAGCGAAACCGCGAGGTTACCGATCTCGTTGCTGGGGTTGTAGTCCTCAATACGCTGAGAGAGGTCACCGGCAGCGATCTTGGCGGCGGTCTGCTCCACGCGAGCCAGCGGCTCGAAGGTGCGGGTCACAATCACCCAGGTCATCGCAATCGCGGAGGCGAGAGTCGCCAAACCAAACGCGAAGGTCAGCACACCCACGAGGGCGACCACCTGGTTCGTTTGTTTCAGCGGCATGGCAATGATGAGGGAGGCCGCCTCCGGCAAACCTGAAGAGTCGTTGGCTTCAATGGGTACGGCGAGTACACGCCAATCGGAGGAGCTTCCCACCGAGTTGACGGTGACTGCCTCCTCGTTTTGCTTGCGAACCTTCTCTTCGGTCCAGCCTTGCAGTGCCGGCTCGCTGAACTGTTCGCTGTCCTCGGACTTGAGCGAGTACAGTACGTTGCCGTCCTTGTCGAGCAGGTACAGGCGGTAGGTGCTCAGGGATTGTTCCTGATTGCCGGAGGGGCGCACGGTCGCCAGCTGCACGAGTGAGGGGGCGCTGTTCTTCATCTCTTCGTCCAGCTGGTGCACCATCTGGGCGCGCAGAGCGGAAATCGCCACCAGGCTCGTCACCGCAATGGAGAGGGCGATGAGCATGGAGGTGATGAGCACCAGCTGGGTGCGAAGGGAGAGAGACTGGGGAATCCGGTCGAGGGGTTTGAGCGCCACGTTAGCCTCGAGAACCGCGAATCATGTAGCCCACACCGCGCTTGGTGTGGATGAGCGGCTCGTGGT
>ERZ772942.48-NODE-48-length-42013-cov-5.433147_pt1 | contig 42013 bp, 27 predicted proteins | sample MGYA00511135_ERZ772942 | MGnify/ENA primary metagenome ERZ772942 (study PRJEB29015, sample SAMEA2738099) | human oral metagenome | biome: human oral; feature: human-associated habitat; material: saliva | place: China | collected 2265 ... | reverse complement strand
CCCGATAAAAGTATAGGGTTTGCCGTCGCGATAAAGTTTTCCGTCCTTTACCGTAACAAACGATTGTGCCTTTACGGCTGTGGCACAAACAAGCAATAGTGCCATTATGTAATATCTTATTTTGTTCATTGCATTTTATCACAAATCGGTCCTTAGATTCTGAACAGATTTTATTGGATTGTTGACGAAAACTCCCCACCGACACGAGGACTGGTGGGGAGTTTTTATGGGCACTATTGGAACGATTGGTGCATCCAATAGGCGGTATACAAAGAATTATTTCACTTCTTTCAAGCTCTTAGCAATGGGTTCAAACTTGCCCTTGCCAACTACTTTGAACTTCACTTCGTAGTTCTTGGTAGCACCATCGTAAACCATGAACTTAACGGTATAGACGACGTCAACTCCTTGCACAGGCACTGCATCAGCATAGTTCAAAGACAAACCAGCGGCGAGAGTTTCGTAGAGATTCTTTTGAAGCAGAGCAGGAATATCTGCGTCTTTCACATCCTTAAATGCTGCAGGAGTGTTCTTACGAACGGTAGTAGCACTAAAGTCTACGTTGTTGTAGTGTGAAGAAATACCAGAATAGCTTTCAGCGTTGCCACGAGCATCAATGTATTCAGCTCCCTTCTTTTCCTTCACCCAGTTGACGATGCTTTGATAGAAAGCCTGAGTAGGCTTGTCGCCACGCGCACCGAGTGTCACAACTGTGGAGGGGTCAAACACCCACTTGTGGTTGTTGAGCACAAATTGGTCCTTACCAGGCTCCATGTTCACCTTTTGGTCGCCCACCACGAGGCTATCGAGCTGCACGGTGGTGGTAGCACCTGTCTTGCCGTTACCATCATAGCGGAGAGCGAGTTGCACTTGCTGACCAGCATACTTGGAGAGATCGGCATTGATGGCTTGCTTGAAAGTGCCGAAAGACTGACCGGCAGCAGGCACTTCAATCTTCACTTGCTTGCTGAGGTCGGCAAGAGGTTGGCGAGAAGCCACCGTTTCTTGCGTGAGGCTAGCACCATCGTAGAGGAACACGCTGAGACGTCCACCCTTTTCCACATAGTGACCATAAAGGGCATCGAAAGTGAGTTTAGAACCCTTGCTCACCGTGAATACTGGAGATACAAGATAAGTTTGCACAGAATCCTTCTGCTTGTAAGCCGAAGCTTGGAGGTAGTGAGCGTTATTGCGGAACTGAGTAGACCAAGCCGCCTTGTCGCCACCGAGGGTGGTGAGGGTTTGCCAATCCTTCACAGCTGCAGGCTGCACTGCCTTGTTTTCCGTGCCTTCAAAGTCTTGATAGAGATCGAGAGCACCAGTAGTCTCGTGACGTTTATAGTTGACAATCACTGCACTACCGTTGTCGGCAGTGAACCACTTCTTGGCGAGGAATGCAGGAAGATATTCCTTAGCAGTGATTTTTTCTGTAAACTGCATGTTCTTCGCAAGAGCTGCCAATTCCTTTTCTTCGCCATTTTGCTTAGCGAGAGCCTTATTGGTGGCATCTTCAGCGATGGTCTTGTAGTCAGCAGCAGTGAGGGTATAGTTGATTTTCTTAACGTCAACGGCGTGATGTCCCTCTTTCAGACCTTCAAATTGGTCGTTGTAGTCGCTGCAAGCCGTGGTGAGGGCTGCTGAAGCGAGAAGAGCGATATATAAATGTTTCATTATTGTCGATGAAAAATAGTTGAGGATGTGAACTCTGTGTGCTCAGGCGATTAGAAGTTCACCTTGAGTTTGAGCGACATTTGGCGACCGAAGCCGTAGAACACGCGATAAGCGGTTTGCCAATCGTGGCCTGCGCCGTCGTAGGCTTGGCTGATGTACTCTTGGTCGAGGAGATTTTCCACATTACCAGAGATGGTCGTCTTGTAGCCACCCATATTGAAGGTGTAGCCTGCAGAGAAGTCGAGCAAATTGTAAGCAGGCACCTTCCAAGGCGTCTCAAAGTTTTTCACACCGTTGAGGTTCAAGTCGCGAGAGTTGAGGGCGTAGTCAGCATAGTAGTTGGAGAAATACTTCCAATCGAGTCCCAAACGGAGATTCTCCATAGGATAGATGGTGAAGCCAAGACTACTGGTGAACTGTGCAGAACCTCCTTCTTTCACGTCCTTTTGGTTGAGGGTCATCTTAGCGTGGTCATTGGCATAGATGCCAGAAGCAATCTTGCCCTTAGCATCTGCGAGAGGTTGACCTTGTGAGTTGTAGAAGTAACCCACAGCGTTATTGGTCCAAATCCAGTTGCCCAAAGAAAGCATACCGCGCACGGAGAACCACTTCACGGGTTTGTAGTCGAGTTCGGCTTCAACACCTTGGTGGAGTGAGTTCACACCTTGCATATTGATGAGACCACGGTCGGGATTGCCCGCAGCGTCGGTGATGTCGAGTGAACGTGCCAAGGTCTTGTCCTTCCAGATGGTGTGGTAGGCATTCAAATTGAAGTTGAACGATGCAGTGTGGTAAGTCCAACCGGCTTCCACAGAATAAATCTTCTCGTTCATTGCATCGGGGTTGAGTTCATTGGAAACGTCACCCGAGAGGAAGAGGCTGCTCAAGAGATAAGGTGAGCGAGAAATCACACCACCATTGACAAACACGTTGTGCTGTCCACCCCAATCGTCAATGTGTGGGAACTTATAGTTCACACCGCCCTTGAGGGTGAATCCAAGTGAACCGTGGCTTTCACTTTCTGCCTTGGCTTTTTCGTAGTAGAAACGGTCGTAGCGCCATTGGTTGGTGTAGCTGAGCGAACCAGAAACGAAGGCTGTGAGGTTATTGTGGTCATATTCTGCTTGACCAAACACACCGCCTTGGTTCACGTGACCATCATAGTCGCGACGCACGATGTCGCCCACAGAGAGCTTTTGGTATTTGAAGAGAGGATCTGCCGCAGCGCTGTTGTTCGCCGCCTTCACGTTTGCACGATAGGGGTCGATGTAGTAAGCACCGCTGAAGAGGTCGGTGATGCGGTTGTTGTGCGTACCCACATAAGAACGGAGGTCAACACCGGCATATACATTAAGACGGTCGTTCAACTCCTTGGTAAAGGTAGACACCAAGCCATACCAACGGTGTTGGTTGTTGCTCATGGTCATCACCATCTGCGAACCGCTTTCGCTCTTTTCATTGAGGTCTTGCACCTTGCCATAGTCAAACGTACCATCGGCACGGCGGAAGTTCATATTGAGTTTACCATCTGTCGTGCCATACCAGTTTGCCTTATAAGCACCTGCACCTTCACCTGATTCTCCACCGCCATATCCGAGAGAGAGATAAGCCACAGTGTTGAGCGAAGCAGTGTTAGAAATCTGCCAAAGGTGTTGGAGTTGGATTTGAGGTTTGTGATAAACATTCTGTGAAGAATGGCGGATGCGACCTTGGTTGTCGTAACCATAGGTGGCATTGAAGCGATATTTATCGCCGTAAGGCATATATTGTTGCACATCTTGCCAACCTTGCACGGTGAGTCCGTCGTAAGAACTGCGGCGGTTGTGCCATTGAGGTGCACCAAAGGCGGTGATAGAAAGACGGTGATGCTCACCGAAATCTTTAGAGAGAGAGAGGAAATAGTTCCAACCTTGGAAGTCTGAACCTTGGATGTAGCCATCACCCCAAACGCGTGCGCCCAACATATTGAGTGCCCAACCACTCTTGGTGCGACCCGTGGAGAGATTGAAGGTGAGTTTGTTGTAACCATCGTTACCCATGCCATAAGAGAAGTAACCACCTTTCTTGGCATCGGTAGACTTGGTCACTACGTTCACTGAACCACCCACAGAAGGTGTGGACACCTTGGCTGCTCCCAAACCACGTTGAGTTTGAATGTTAGAAGCCACGTCGGAAAGACCAGCCCAGTTGGACCAATATACACCACCCCACTCCATGTCGTTCATCGAAACGCCATTGACGAGGACAGCGACATTCTCACTCTTGAAACCACGCATCGTGATTTTGGAATCACCATAACCACCTCCTTCACGCGTCACATAGACACCAGGGGTAGACTCGAGTACCTTGGGGAAATCGGCGGTACCCACTTTTTCTTCGATCACCACTGCACCGAGGGTGGTCAAAGCGACTGGCGTTTTGCGCGCTACGGCACGAGTGGTCACCACGGCGTCCTTCAAGCTCACTGTGGCTTGGTTCATTGGCACAAAACCGAGGTCACGGTCGCCTGTGATTTGACTACCGTTGAGGTATTGGGTTTCATAACCTACGCAGGAGAATTGGAGATTCTGCTTCGCGCCCTTGGGAGCTTTGAGGCTAAACTTACCATCGGCATCGGTGATTGTAGCCGTTTTAGTTCCTTGCACCACAACGGTCACGCCTGCAAGAGGCTCGTTGTTCTGACTGTCGACCACTGTGCCCTTGATCACTGCCGATTGTGCCATGGCACTCACGGGGGTAGCTACGGCTACAATGGAGGCGAGTAAGAATTGCTTGTTCATTTTAGGGTGTTGTAAATGAGATTTGTATTGTTTACCCCAAATCGGTTATTAGACCGTTATAAGTTACTGGTTATTGAAAAGAGAACTTCCTGTCATCTTTCATTCGCTTGTTGGCATCTTGTCTTTCGCTCGTTCTCGCCGTAGCCCGCTACGCCTTCGAACTAACGACAAACAATCTGCTCAACAATCAAATAAAATCTGTTCAGGAGCTAATGACCGACTTGGGTTTACAGCTGCAAATTTACAAAGTTCTCTTTATTTCAGCGGTGCGACCTGCGGTAATTTTGGGCTAAACGTGTGTTTTTTAAGAAACTAGCCCCTCATTCGTTAGCTCCACTTGGCAATTTCAGTTATTTTGTTTATTGATTCGTTGTCATTGGTCCCTTTCTAGCTTCCTATTTTTGGCAATGCCCCCAAAAAGTCCTCCCCAAAAGTCCTCATTCTCATCCTTTTTTCCTCCGCAACTTGTCAAGCTCGACACTTCCTCACTGCGATTTTGCAAAAATAAACGGAAATCACTCTGCATAATCCGACGACTTTACTAGAAAATTGCTAATATTTTGCCCAATTCGTGGAAATTTGCGGAAAAATGTTTGGCACTTTCGAACTTATCGCATAAATTTGCCAACAACACATCCTCGAAGTTTTCCACCGAATAAAGCGATTGGTAACTATGAAAGAACTGGCGAATACCCTACAAAACCTCAAATTTGAAGATCTACGCCCCTATGCCCAAGAAATCACCTTGCATGGTGACGACTTGCTCATCGTGGAAAGGCTTGGCGATGTAGACCTTTCGCAGGTCGCCATACGAACTTCCTTTTTCACCATCGCAGTCTGCACCAAAGGGTTTGCACACTTTGTGCTCAATGGCAAAGAATGCCACGTCAAAGAAGGCGACCTCTTCATCACCTTCGGCAGACAAACCATCGACCACTTTGAGCGAAGCGAAGACTTTCAGGGCTCTGCGCTCTTCCAGAGTCAAGAGTTTGTGCAAGAATCGCTCATGACCATGCGATACCTCTGGCCCTATCTCATCTATCTCATGCGACATCCCGTCATGTCGCTCAATGAACAGGAACGAACCATCGTCAGAGAAGGATACACGCTACTTAAAAATAGATTGGCGTCAGAAGAAGAGGTGCTCAGACAAGAGCTCATACAAGCCATCTTGCAGGTCTTTTATCTCGATGTCTGCCGCATGATGGAAAAACGGGCTCCACGAGAAGAACACTACAACTCACGCACCTACAATCTATTCTATCACTTCATGCAGCTCCTCGCCTCCAACTATATGATCGAGCGAGAAGTGGCATGGTATGCCCAAACACTCTCACTCACCCCTAAATATCTCTCGGAAGTGGTGAAAACCGTGAGCGGACGCACCGTGGGACAGTGGATCTCAATCATGGTGGTGATGGAAATCAAATCGCTCCTGCGCAACACCGACATGAGCGTTAAACAAATTGCGCAACAACTCAACTTCACCACGCAGAGTTTCATGGGACGCTATTTCAAAAACCTCACCGGACTCTCTCCACTCGACTACCGAAAACGATTTTCCAACTAAGCGTCGCGCGCGCTCTCCTCATTTGCCCCCCTCCGACCAGCACCGCATGCCACTATGCGATGCCTTGGATTTCCCTAATACCTCTTACCTCTCACTTCTTTTGTCTATGATTACTCTTCAAAATTCTTTTCTCAAAACCACCATCTCCACATTAGGTGCTGAGATGCACTCGCTCACTCTCATCGAGAGCGGGAAAGAAATCATTTGGCATGGCGATGAAACCTTCTGGAGTGGACACTCTCCCATCCTCTTCCCCCTCGTGGGAAGTGCATGGAATGGCACGCTCCGCCACGAAGGCAAAGAATATAAACTCCCCAAACACGGCTTTGTGCGCAAACGCCAATGGGACATCGTGGAGCAACGTCCCGACTGCGTGACACTGGCTATCGAAAACTTGCCCGAAGACCTCGAAAACTTCCCTTGGCAGTTCCGTCTGGAAGTGACCTACTCGCTCCAACAACGCAAGGTGCAAGTGGATTTTCACGTGAAAAACCTCTCCACCACTTCCACCATGTGGTTCCAAATCGGTGGACATCCTTCCCTTATCCTACCCTCTCCCTTGCGCGCCGGACAAAAACCTTCTTCGCCAGACCACAACGCTTTCACCTTGGCTGCACGTCCCACATCGCCCGAAATGCAACCCGCTGGTTACCTCCGTCTTGAGGGAGCTCCACACAGTCTGCTCCGCGCCTCCACACAAGGGTGCACCGAACCGCAGCGTTTCCCCATCCCCTGGAGCAAAGACGCGGCAACGTCTCGCGCTTTGGCGAGCAACAATCACTTCAATGCTCTCATTCCTCTCACCATCGACGCCTTCGCCAACGAGGCTTTGATTTTCGACCAACAGCAGGTCACTGCCATTCAAGTGCTCGATGCCAACGAACAGTGTCTAGCACGTTTCAGTTCCTCTGCTCCTGCTTGGCTCGTTTGGGCTCCCACCAACCAACCTTCGCCTTTCATTTGCTGCGAACCTTGGTATGGCTTGCCCGACAAACAAGGTTTCCAAGGCAACTGGCAAGACCGTCCGCACGTGCAGCACGCCAGTCCTGGCACCACTTGGTACGGATGGTACAGCATTGAGGTGTAAATAGGGCTAGTGGATGGAGCAAACCTCATCTACACTTACCTCCGACTGCCCCATTCCCTTTCCATTTTCCTGCGCCTTTTGTCTCGACACCATTTCTTGTGCCGAAACAAAAGGCGCATTATAGTAGGATGACCTCACAGACACCCAAGATGCCAACAAGCGAATGAAAGATGGCAGGAAGTTATATTCTCTGTAACAAATTGCATCATAACGGTCTAATGACCGATTTTGGTTAAAGACGATGAAATTAGAATGGATAATGCTGCTGCTCCCCATCGTGTTCATGCTTCATGAATACGAAGAAGTCATCATGTTCGAGCATTGGCTAAGGAGTAATAGAAACGAACTGAAACAACGCTTTCCCAAAGTAGAGCGTTATATTTCGCACAAGGGATATTTCAACTTTTCCACTTCCACATTTGCCGTGGGCACTGCTCATGAGTTTGTGCTGATAGCTCTCATCACAGTCTGTGCTGTATGGTTAGATGCCTATCCATGGTGGTGGGCAGCCTTAGTAGGGCACACCGTGCATCTTCTGGTGCATCTCGCACAATACTAGGTCTACCGAAAATATCTACCCGTCATCATCACCACAATCTTGACTCTACCCTATTGTGCTTATGCCTTAATGCTAATGGTCAAATCCGCTGTGCTCACTCCCTCACAAATGGTTTTATGGGGCTTGTTGGGCATCGTCTTGACAGGACTTAGTTTATGCTCAGCGTTTTTCTTAATGAGTCGATTTCAACGATGGCAAGATCGGCACTGATGCGTGTCCCTATCGCTATTTGTCTCTCAAGGGTAAACCTATTATCTCGGAGATTTTTCAGAAGTTCTCCGACTTTTTCCTGAAACTCTCCGAGCTTTTTCAAAAAAACTCGGACATTTTCCTCTATATCCCAGCACTTGCGGCTTCACACTCCCATTGTACACCTCTCACTGACCACACCACAGGGAGGCTTGTCGAAAACTATGCGCACAAGCAAGGAGACTTCTTAGGAAACCCAAACATCATTTTCTACCTCTTTTGCAAATTCCACCTTTCAAACCTTGTCTATAAAACATAAAATAGCCCCTAAATATAACCGAAAACTTGTACTAAAACTCCGATTCCTTCCTTTTTCTTCGTTTTTTTGCAGTAAAACCTGAAAAAAGGAGGATTTTTATTTCTCAAAACATAGGATTTTCCTTAACTTTGGGGTGAGAATAGACGGACACCCACGCAAAAACACAACCGCTTTTGAGCTTGTTCCGTCAAGGCGACACCTTTGTCTACCCTACACTATACCATAATATACAGCCTATGTCATTCCTGAAGTTCGACAAAACGCAGATGACCAACCTGCAAGACTCCCTCATGAAGGAGTTTCTGCTCACCAACAAATCTGGTGCCTACTGCTCTTCCACCCTCGTGGGCTGCAACATCCGCAAATATCACGGACTTTTTGTCGTGCCCGTACAAGAAATCGACGATGAAAACCACGTGCTCCTTTCTTCCCTCGATGAGACCGTCATCCAGCATGGAGCAGAATTCAACCTCGGTCTTCACAAATTTGTCGGAGAAAACTACAGTCCGAAGGGTCATAAATACATCCTTAGTTTTGAGTGGGACAAAGTGCCCACTTGGATCTATCGCATCGGCGGTGTGCTCCTCAAGAAGGAAATCATCTTCCGCACCGAGCGCGACCGCCTCTTCATCCGCTACACCCTGCTCGAAGCTCACTCTCCCACGACACTTCGCTTGCATCCCTTCTTAGCCTTCCGCTCCGTGCGTCAATGGACCCATGAGAACGGACGCGCCAACACGCACGCAGAGCCCGTGGAACAAGGCATCAGCATGCGCCTCTACGACGGCTATCCCGAACTTTTCATGCAGCTCGATAGTCCCAATGCCCACTATGTGCACCGCCCCGACTGGTATCGCGGTTTTGACTATCCCAAAGAGCGCGAACGCGGCTACGGCGAAACGGAAGACCTCCTCGTGCCAGGCTATTTTGAAATGCCCATCGAGAAGGGAGAAAGCATCGTTTTCACCGCCTCTCTCGCTGCACGCGACCCCAAATCTTTGCAACCTCTCATTGAGGGAGAAATCGTCAATCACGACTCGCGCGACTCTTTCTACCACTGTTTGGTCAATGCTGCTCACCAATTCCGCCAACAACTTGGTGGAGAGGAATATCTCGTGGCAGGCTATCCTTGGTTCAAAGCCCGTGCTCGCGACACCTTCATCTCTATGCCTGGTCTTACGCTCGCCATCGGTGAGACGGAGCAGTTTGAGAAATACATGGACACCGCTGCCAAAGCCCTCAACGACTTTATGGACGGCAAGGAAATCTCCGTGCTACTCTACGAGGTGGAACAGCCCGACACCCTGCTCTGGGCAATGTGGTGCTTGCAACAATATGCCAAGTTCGTGGGACGTCAGCAATGCTTCTCTCGCTATGGCGACCTCATCCACCGCATGATGTCGTTCATCTTCGAAGGCAAACACCCCAATCTCTTCGCTCACAACAACGGACTCCTCTACAGCAATGGGCGCGACAAGGCGGTGACGTGGATGAACTCTCAAGCCTATGGTCGTCCCATCATCCCTCGTTCGGGCTACATCGTGGAGTTCAATGCCCTCTACTACAACGCCAAGAAGTTTTATCAACAAATGCTGGTGGACAGCGATCAACCCATGCACCACGTGGTGGCAGAGCGCATCGAGGAGGAGTGCAAACTCTTTGAAACCAACTTCCGCAGCACTTTCCTCAACGAGCATGGCTATCTCTTCGACTATGTCGATGGACAAGCCTGCGACTGGTCGGTGCGCCCCAATCAGCTCCTTGCCATTGCCCTTGATTTCTCACCCCTCACCCTCAAAGAGCGCAAAGGAGTGCTCGACATCTGCACCCGCGAACTCAAAACGCCCAAGGGCATCCGTTCGCTCTCGCCCAAGAGTGGAGGCTACACACCCTACTATGTGGGACATCAGCAGCAACGCGACTATGCCTACCACCAAGGCACCGCGTGGCCATGGCTCACCGGATTCTATCTCGAGGCTTATTTGCGCGTCTACAAGATGAGTGGAGTGAACTACATCGAGCGACAACTCATCGGCTTTGAAGAAGAACTCTTCTACCACTGTGTGGGCACCATCCCCGAACTCTTCGACGGCAACCCACCCTTCTCCGGACGTGGCGCCATCTCCTTCGCCATGAACGTGAGTGGCATCCTGCGTGCCATCCGTCTCCTCGAGAAGCATCGCGCTGAAGCATAACCTTTTATCTACATATTAACGAGCATCGATATGAAAGTACTCATGTTTGGTTGGGAATTTCCTCCCCACATCCTAGGCGGACTCGGCACTGCGTCCTACGGCATCACAGCCGGCATGGCGCAACAGCCCGACATGGACATCACCTTCTGCATTCCTAAGCCTTGGGGCGACGAAGATAAAAGTTTTATGAACCTCATCGGGCTGAGCGAAACGCCCATCGTGTGGCGCGATGTGGACTACGACTACGTCAAAGAACGCCTCGGCACGCGCATGACACCCGAACAATACTACGCCCTCCGCGACAACATCTACGCTGATTTCTCCTATCGCCAAACCAACGATTTGGGCTGCATCGAGTTTTCGGGCAAATATCCCAACAACTTGCAAGAAGAAATCAACAACTACTCCATCGTGGCTGGTGTCATCGCCCGACAACAGCAATATGACATCATTCACGCCCACGACTGGCTCACCTATCCTGCTGGCATCCACGCCAAGCAGGTGAGCGGACGCCCCTTGGTGATCCACGTGCACGCCACTGACTTCGACCGCTCTCGCGGACAAGTGAACCCCACTGTCTATGCCATCGAGAAAGACGGTATGGACCATGCCGACTGCATCATGTGCGTGTCGGAACTCACGCGCCAGACGGTAATCAACCACTACCATCAAGACCCTGCCAAGTGCGTCGCCATGCACAATGCCGTCTATCCTCTGCCCCAAGACATCCAAGCGATTGTGGACCAACGCAAGCCACACCACGAGCGCAAAGAGAAGGTGGTCACCTTCCTCGGACGCATCACCATGCAAAAGGGTCCAGAGTATTTCGTAGAAGCCGCTGCCCTCGTGCTCAAACGCACGCAAAACATCCGTTTCTGCTTCGCTGGTTCGGGCGATATGATGGAGGCGATGATCAATCTTGCCGCACAGCGTGGCATTGCCGACCGTTTCCACTTCCCCGGATTCATGAAGGGCAAGGAAGTTTATGAGATATTCCGCGACTCCGATGTCTATGTCATGCCCTCCGTGTCGGAGCCTTTCGGCATTTCGCCCCTCGAAGCCATGCAATGTGGCGTGCCCAGCATCATCTCCTATCAGAGTGGCTGTGCCGAAATCCTCGACAAGTGCATCAAAACCGACTATTGGGACATCGAAGCCATGGCAGATGCCATGTATTCCATCTGCACCAACGACGGTCTCTTCGACTACCTCCAAACCGAAGGTAAGAAGGAAGTGGACCAAATCACTTGGGAAAAGGTGGGACTTCGCATCCGTCGCTGCTATGATGAGGTGCTAGCGCGCTACAAATAGCCCTTTCACCTGCCCCATATCCACAACCCCTCTCCCCCATTCACGCACATTAAACCTCTCTCTCATGAAGACTGTTTGCCTATACTTCGAGATTCACCAGAATATCCACCTCAAACGCTATCGCTTCTTCGACATCGGCACGGACCACTACTACTACGATGACTACGAAAACGAGCGTTCCATCACCGAAACTGCCGAACATTCCTACATCCCTGCCCTCCAAGCACTCATCGAGATGGCGCACCGCTATGGCGACTATTTCAAGTGCGCTTTCTCCCTCTCGGGCACTGCCATCGAACTCCTCGAACAATACAGCCCCGAGGTGCTCGAACTCCTCGACGAACTCAACCAAACGGGTTGCGTGGAATTCCTTGCCGAACCCTACAGCCACGGTTTTTCTTCCATCAAAAGCCCTGAGTGCTTCCGCCAAGAAGTGGAGCGCGTGAGCAAGAAAATCAAGAGCCTCTTTGGCAAAGCTCCCAAGGTGTTGCGCAACTCCTGCCTCATGTATTCCGACGAAATCGGAGAACTCGTGGCAGACATGGGCTTCAAAGGCATGCTCGCCGAAGGTGCCAAACAAACCCTCGGGTGGAAGAGCCCACACTTCGTCTATCACTGCTGCCGCAATCCTAAACTCAAGCTCCTCCTCCGCGATCCATCGCTCTCCGAAGACATCAGCTATCGCTTCAACGACCGCTCTTGGAGCGAATATCCCCTCTTTGCCGAAACCTATGCCGACTGGATTGCCCAGCAACCTGCCGACGAACCCGTGGTGAATCTCTTCATGGAGCTTTGCGCCTTGGGCATGTTCCAACCGCTCTCCAGTAACATCCTCGAGTTTTTCAAAGCACTCCCCGAACAGCTTCGTCAGCGCGGCATCACCTTCTCCACGCCTTCCGAAATCTGCGACAACGTCAAGAGCGTTGGTCCTTTGATGGTGGAATATCCCACCACGTGGGTGGACGAAGAGCGCGACCTCTCTCCATGGCTCGGCAATGTGATGCAACAAGAAGCCCTCGAAAAACTCTACTCTGTGGCAGATCGCGTGCGCATCGCTGGCGACAAGCGTTTGCTCCAAGACTGGGATTATCTCCAAGCCTCCAACAACCTCCGCTTTATCTCCACCAAAGCCAGCAGCTACGGCGGTTATCGCGGCATTTACTCCTCGCCCTACGATGCCTTCACCAACTACATGAACATCCTGGGCGACTTCATCACTCGCGTCAACAATCTTTATCCTCTCGAAATCGAAAACGATGAGTTGAACTCGCTCTTGACCACCATCAAGAATCAGGGTGACGAACTCGCCATCCGCGACAAGGAGATTGCGAAATTGAAGAACCTCATCGGTCGTCTCGAAAAACAAACGGGTGCTGCATCCACCGAAACGGATGCGCCTGCTGCAAAGGTGGCTTCTACCACCAAGAAGACGACCACCCAAAAGCCTGCTTCTGCTGCAAAAAAATCCACGGCAAAGAAACCAGCTTCTACCACAAAAAAGGCTACTTCTAGCACCGCAAAGAAGACCTCTTCTGCTGAAACGAAATAGTCTATTTCTCCTAACATTGATTCCTACCAACAAAAAGGTCGCCCACTCCTTACAAGTGGGCGACCTTTTACATTTTCTTCGAGGATTGTCTGATGAGAATACAGCACTATTTCTTTGGAGAATTGTGTCTCTTGTCATACTCATTCTTTACGTTCTTTACTTCCTTAGTTGCTTCTTTGGCAGCGAGTATAGCTCCTATAATGGATGCTCCTGCTTTAAAAATCGATTCTATCATAACAATATGTATCTAGAAATGAATAAAGAGAGGTTTTATACTGAAATGCGAAAACCCTTATTTTCCTGAAGAGTTAGAAGAATGAGAGTTTTCAGAACCTTTGCTGTTATGTTTTCCAAAGTTCTCATATAGGACTTCGAACACTTCCATACCAGCCTTGGCGACCTTATAAATTTTATTCCAATCCATTTTATAGGAATTTTAGTGTATTACATGAACTACGACATTTCAGAAAAGCCTTTCTACAAAGGTTCTCTAGAAACCTCACAGCATTATCACCGCAAATGTAAAAAAAAAAACAGAACTGCCAAATTATATAGAGAAAATCGTATATCAGAGCGTAAATTCCTTTGTTTTGCATATAAAATCTAATCCCACACACTTGGTTATCCCCATACAAAACACTACATTTGCACTATCAACTCAGTACTTCTATCTTATACTCATCATTCATCCCTTCTATAACTATCCCCCATGCAAAAGCCAATGAAAAAGTTATTTCTACTCCTCTGTCTGGTTCTCTGTTCTGTGCTGCAGGGACAGGCGAAAGAGATTACCCTCTTCAACAGCGACGGAGAAGCCGTGGATTACATCGACGACAGCGACTCCGACCTCCCCATCTACATGTGGGACGGCACTCCCGTGGCATATCTTGCCCCGAGCAATAGTGACTACTACCACGTCTACGGCTTCAACGGGCTGCACCTCGGATGGTACGAGCGCGGTGTCGTCAGAGACCACGACGGCTATGTCGTAGGGTTTCAACAAGGTGCCATGAGCAAAAGCACACGCTATGAGCCCTACAAACGTTACAAAAAGTCTAAGCCTTATAAGTCTTCTCTCAAATATCCACCTAGCAAGGCTTACAACAAATCTTCTTTTAGTTACACCTCGCTAGCCCTCTTCCTCTTGAAAGGCAAACGATAGTCCGCGCCATTGGAAAACTCCATTTATAGGAAAATCCCTGCTACTGGATAATCCCTCCTATTGGCTAACATAACAAAAACTCCAGCCTATGGGATAGGTTGGAGTTCTTTTTTACTCAAATCTCATGCAGATTTTACTCAATTCTCTATTTCTATCCAAATAAAAGTCGATAAATTTCAACAGATTATACTCAGTAAGGGGAAAGAATATATTGTATCAGAATCATTAGAGGCTTCACTAATGTGTTGCTCTACACAGATCAACAACACAAAGGGCGACACCTCTGAAAAGAAGTATCGCCTCAATGTTATTGTTTGGCATAAATTACCATAGTTACCCCTCAAAAGGATAACTATATAGGGGCTATCACATCTCATAATTTAGTCAGAGAAGACAACAAAGTGCTTACTCTTAAGCAGACACCAGTTGAAAATTCAGACTAAGAAGCGAGCATTGCCCAATCCTTTACTTAGTTGTGGTGAGTTCCTTCTTTTGAATTCCAGAAAAATCACAAACAACTTCATAGATGGCACTTTCATTCACATCCACATCTTCGTCCACCACAATCATCTCTTCCATGATTTTAGCGAAGTATTCTTTTTGCTCTTCGTCGAAACTGCGGACTTGCATCAAAGCAATCAATGAGTTTTTGCTTTGCACCTCCACATGGGGAAGGTCAGAAATTTTGAGATCCCTCTTCAATTTATTGAAGAAAAGAATTTCACGTTCGTCAATGCGTCCATCGGCATGGATGATGTCGAGAATGATACGCATGATGGCTATCTTTTGTTGAAGACTAAATGGCGTCATAATGAATTAGTTTGAAATGTTATTTTGAAATAAGTCTTTTTCTTCCAGTTTTGTTTTGGCTTTCTTTGAACGCGATGAACCAGTATTCTTCTTCCGATTGTTAGGAGAAGTGGTCACATCTGCCGCTCCCCCTTCAGCAGGAAGAACGGGCTCCGCAGGAGAAGTGGTAGCACCTTTCGCAGGCTCTTCGCTAGGAAGAGCGGGCTCAGCAGAAGAAATCTCTACATCTTTCTTAGAATCTTCGCTAGGAAGAGTGGGCTCATGTTTTTGGAAGCAAGGCAATTTACAGTCGTCGTAATAGGAGTCGTAAAGGTTCTCTCGTCCCAATATGATACCTAATAAATAGATGGCGAGAGGAACATCTAAGCCATCGTATTCTTTATGGAGCTCAAGCACATATTCTACAATGCTATCATCCAACAACACTTTTTCCTCAGCTAATTTTTTCAGTTGGAAGAACAACGGTCCCGTAATATAGTGGTGATAATTGGGACATCGTTGTATCATATCCTTACAAATAGCTTCGACTCCTTTCTTGAAAGCGTTGAGAACATTTTTAAAATCAGGCTCGTCCTTCAAATTTGACGTCAACCATTCAGGTTGCTGAACCTGAAGCAGTTCTTCCTTCTTGTAGAAGTTTGTATAGGAATGTACCAAATCGCAGAAAAAACCTCTCGCTTTCTGAGGATAAGGGTCATGTCTGCCATAACAGGTCAGATAGACTAACGCTGAATGGTCACCTACGAGGGTGCCCCCTCGTTTTTTATGGCGATACAATGTGAGAGCATCAGTCTCTGGAAATAATTTTTGGCACTCCATTTGGAGTGCAGGATCCAGTTGAAACTTATGCCATAAGATGTCTATTCCCTTTTGGGCTTGTCGCCACCATCTTTTCTCCTCTAGCTTAACAAAGAAGTTCTCCCACGGCGACACGTTGATGACAATTCGGCTATCCAACGACATTTTAAGTTGTGAGCTAGCCATTTGATCGAGGGCGTAAACATTTTGCACCTGCTCGATGTTCAAACAAAAAGGTGCCATCTGGTAAGTCGATGAGTGATGAAGAATAAGATATTCTATGCTATAGTCAAAGTCGTTGAGTTGATAGGTGACTTGTTCAAAAAGCCCTCTGTCTTGAGCATGAAGAGAAAAGTCACCATCAAAGACTACAGCCTGCTGCACAAAAATGTGTCCATATTTGAAGAGGTCCACAAAATCTGATTTGCGGAGCATCGTAAGATAATGAAATTCTGTCATAATCTAAAATCCCCAAGGGTTTGAAGGAGTAGTAAACGGGGGTGGAGTTTGCCCCCCAATGGAGATGACTTGGCAATTACCTCGGAAGGCATTGAGATAGTCGCTGGAGTAACCGTGATAAGTAATATAGAGATTGTTGCGACTTCGCGTCATTCCCACCATAAAGAGTGTTTTTGCGATACCCTCATTGTTGGCAAGATAGAGTCCAGCATTGCAGAATGGCAGAAAGACATTGTCGAAATCCAGTCCCTTAGCACTATGATAAGTCATAAGGGTGATTTTCTTCTCCACCAAATTCAAATTGCCATATCCATTGCCCACATATTGAAGTGGGATGCCCTGAGATGCCAAATAACGATTGAGCGCTCCCATATCAGGCTTGCCCCATTGGTTTAAGGTAGGAACCCACATGGACTTGCCCTCTAGTTCCAACATGGTATTGATGAAAGACAATACTGACTGAATGCCAGACATCAATACTCCTGAAGAATATCCATGCTCCACAGCCTTGCGCGCTTCCTGCATCACATATTTTACCTCTTCATTTTGAGAAGTAGCCTCACAAAGACGAATTTGCGTATCTTGTTTTGTTAAATCCACCTTAGCTGATAATATATTCATGTTGGGGACAAGTTGTTGCACAGCATTGATGATAGACCTAGTGAGACGATGGATGATGTTCAACTCAAACTCGCGTCCACCTAGAATAGTAGGCAATTCCTGAGGACGAACAGTAGGCTCAGCACGAAAAACCAGATCATTTTCATAAATAGACTGGTTGGGGTCTCCTGCAATGATGAGATGACGACCATGATTTCTCATTAAACGAACCATACTAGCCGACAAATCCTGCACTTCATCACAAAGCACATAATCATATACATCGTACGTTTTAGCAAAACTATTAGCTGTCACTACTTGCACTCGAACATTTAGCTCACGGAATGCCGTTTCAAACATTTCCACCAAAGAACGTGTGAATACAACAACAGCTATGGATGCCGAGGGATTGCGCGCTAAAATTCGTTTGACAGTATAAACCAACAGAACTGATTTTCCAGAACCAGGAAAACCTTTGATCCACATATTTTCGCTTTCAATGTTGACATTGTCAATGAAGTCGCGCTGTTGCGCATCCAGTTTATTTTCGGGAATGATCCAAGCCATAGGTCATTAATTTATAGTTATCATGTTATTAGAAGATTCTGCCAGGTTGTCGGCATTGTAACCTTTATCACATTCAGTAGTTAGGCGGGTGTCATTAAATTCTTTTGCCAAGGCATATTCCCCAAGTTCATTAGCGAGCTCCAAGCCCAACTGCCCAAACGCTTCTCTTTCCACTGTTGCTTAAAGAGCTCGAGTGCCTTTCGTTTCTTTTGGAGCGCTTCTTCCTCACGTCCTTCTAAATCATCAATTCTTCCAGACAGTAAATGAGCCACCTCATATCCTGGATCCAACTGCAAGGCTTTTTCCAAATAGCTTTTGGCACGCTGTCTGTCGTTGTGATAGATATTATGAGCTAGATTGAAATAGGCATGAGGGTTATTGGGATTCTCTTGTATATCTCTTTCATAAAAACCAATGGCTTTCTCTCTATGACCAGCATTGTGATAAAGCACTCCTATATAGTTGTTGGTGAGTGTGTGAGGATAGAGTTCATTGATTTGCTCAGCAGTTTCAGCAGCTTTGAAGTTTTTATCGATGCGCTCATAAGCGTTCTTAAGTTTGAGCAAGGTTGACTTCGATGGTATCCCTCCATTTTCTTCTGCTTCAAGATTGGCTTGTCGTTCTGCTTTGAGTGCCTCTCTTTCCTCCGTGGTGAGTTCTTTATTAGCAAAGGGGTTCATCGGTGTGACTTCGCAAACTTGTCCTAAGCAGGTGGCTTTAACTAAAAGCATCTTGTCCGCATTGATGCTCAGTTCCAGACTTATCGGAGCATTGAGCGGAAAGCCCGAGGACCGAGGGGCTGAAATCTCTAAATTGAACAACATCTTACTCGTGTTGCCCACGCAGATGGGAAGTTCTATGGTTTGTTGTCCTTCCCTACTAGTACACAATTCGCTGACAACTACGGGTTCGCAAGGAATTTGGATGCCAGCAGGCATAAGTACCTTGGCGCGCTCTCCCTTGGTAATCACCAATATGGGTTCACTACTGATGGGTTGTATGAGGCTTTTGCTCATGCCATTGTAGAGTAAACTATGAATAGCAGCTCCTTGCGACACATGATTCTGCAAATTGACAGGCACTAGCATTTCTGCATCTTCAAAGTAGTCGTGCAGTGCTGTTTGCACAAAGGGGCTCTGAGCACTTCCTCCGATGAAGAGCACGTAGTCCACTTCTTCTCGATTCACATTTGCCTTTTTCAATGCACTCTCTATAGGCAAAAAAATGCTATGATATTCATTCTCACCATGCACTTTAGTGGTTTTGAATCCCCCTTGTTTGGTGAAGATCGCCATGGTTTCAGCTAACTCTTTATTCGTGAGATAAAACTCACGTTCCGATAGGGTGCCTTTATTCGTTACCACTGTGATTTGCTCTGTCAGTTGCGTTTTGACATCACTGTCCTTCACACCAGGCAGAATGAAGTTGGAAACCAAAACAGCAATCGACTTGTTGATGCGAATCTTCAGTCGCTCTGCCACTTTCATCAAAGCATTAGCAATGATGCGACGCTCTTGCGTACGAAAATCCTGGACACTTTTGCCATTCGCTTCCAGAAAACGAGGCATCAAATAGTGATACACAAGATAACGATCCACATCGTCACCACCCAATTGCGTAAATTTGGAAATGGCTATATTCTTGGAGAAAAATCCTGCATTGTCTTGCCCTATCTCTAACAAAGAAATATCGCACCTCCGAAATCAAAGACCATAACTTTTGAGTTATAATCAGGGTGGAGAAACATGGGGTGACCTTCTGTAGCACGCTGCACTGCATAACTTATGAACGCTGCATTGGGTTCATCAATGAGTGCCTGGGTAGCAACTTTCATTTCATTGGCTGCAAGACTATCCAATAAGTCCTTACGTTGATTAGCTTCAAAGGAGGCAGGGATGCTGACTGAGTAATCTATTTGCTGACTTAAGCCATTCTCTTCGCAATAAGATAATATAAGATATTTAAGATAAGCAAAAAATACGCGAGCAGCATCTTTAGGATTTCGAATATTAAAAGGAGCCACCTCACGCAGTTCACTTTCATAGTATTTTGCACCCAGGTCTTCCCCTAGTTCCATCTTAAACGAATACCAGATATTCTTACCGCGTTTAAGTTGATATTTCAACTGAGAAGCTCCTTCTCCAACTAAAATCCTTCCCACCCAAGCAATGACGGTAGGCACTATTTCTGAAGAATAAACAGCACCATCTGGGAGGATTTGCTTCAAACGCAACACTTTGGTATGAATCGCACGCCCTTCATTGTCAAAAGACGCGATAGACACAACCGTTGTAGATGTGCCGAAATCGACACCTACATAAGTATTATTCTGGGTTAATTTTCCACTACGCACCGTAGGCAATAGCGTAGTCATAGTGATTTCATTGGAACTCATAGGCGTAGAAGAGTCTTTCAGGATAGCTTGAACAAAAGCAAGAGCTGCTTTACATCATTGATTAGCGAATCACCATAGAATTTACAATGTATCCGACAAACAACACAGCAAAATTAGTTTATTATTTTATAATCAACAAATTTCCCACAATGTTTTATCACATTCATCAAACAATCTATTTTGAAAGTACGTTGACTCTACAGGATGTGTGGGGTGGCTCTAAGCACCCTACCACTTTTTCTCTCTTTTCTATCTTATAAGCGAAAAAGTGCCTATCTTTGGGCAAAAGTGGGTACCTTTGGGAGAAAATCAATAAACGCTCTGCCAGAGTTGATGATGACATAGCCCCAACAGTCTCCTACTAATGAGGAAATAATAGTGAATCACCATAATAAAACAATCATGGACTATTCTAATTTGAAAAGCAAAACCATCTTTGACTTCTGCGGAGATATGAGGATTCTTCGTTTCATTACGAAACAAGCAAACCCCAACAGAGAAGAATACCTAAAAACACACAACCAAGAAAATTGTGTGTGGAATTTGCGATTGCTCGCATTCTTAACTAAAGATGATAATCTAGAAGCGGCATTGTTTGATATATTACCAGAAATAATTGAGTGGGATTGTGAATGTTTTGAGTTTAGGGATTCTCTATAATTCCTTGCTCCTTTAGGTTCTCTTCGACATTGGTTATACTTTCTCCTTTTCGACAATAAGCAACGATTGTGTTAATCTGCGCTTCCCCTACCTTTTTTACCATTCTCACCCTTAAACTCGTCAAGCCCCATCTAGCAAAGTTTGCTTCGCTGTTGTCTCCTGTTCTGTGTTCTTCAACGTGAATAGATTCTTCTTTGCATTTGCCGGTTGACTCTAGGAAGGGACTGGGGCGGATGTGCCTAAAAAAAACGGTGCTGTTGTGGTCAGCTCGGAAAAATGTTGTAAATTTGCAGGGCAGTTGCGCGGTGTCGTAGGAGGCAAATGCGCTGATTGCTCGAAAATAAACTGCTCCCCCTCAAGGGATGGCGCCACACTCGATTTATAAACTCTACTCAAGATAATAAAATCATTCGTATGATCAAATCTCAGGACATCAAGAAGGGCGTTTGCATCCGCATGGACGGCAAACTCTACTTCTGCATCGACTTCCTCCACGTGAAGCCCGGTAAGGGTAACACCATCATGCGCACCACTCTGAAGGATGTGGTGAGCGGCCGTGTGCTCGAAAAGCGTTTCAACATCGGTGAATCGCTCGAAGATGTGCGCGTGGAACGCCGTCCTTACCAATATCTCTACCAAGAGGGTGAGGACTACCTCTTCATGAACCAAGAGACTTTCGACCAAGTGCCCATCGCTCGCGATCTCATCACGGGTGTAGAATACATGAAGGAAGGTGATGTGGTGACGGTGGTGAGCGATGCTTCTACTGAAACTATCCTCTACGCTGAAATGCCTATCAAGGTGGTGCTTAAGATTGACTACACCGAACCTGGTCTCCGCGGCGACACGGCTACTAACACGCTCAAAGATGCTACTCTCGAAACGGGTGCTAAAATCCGCGTGCCTCTCTTCATCGAAACTGGTGAACTCGTGGAAGTGGACACTCGCGATGGCTCTTACCAAAACCGCGTGAAGGCGTAAGGCTCGCAGAGCCTTTTATGCTCGCCACAAAGTGGCTCGGGCATTATAGACGTTAGAAATTAGACGTTAGAGGGTCTAGAGCTTCTAGTAGTTCTAGGGATTCTAGCTTCTAGCCTCTAAAAACCAACTCCCGATACTTCGCAATGAGGTATCGGGAGTTGTTGTGTTTAGGGGGGGAAGGATAATAAACATTTTACACCCTATCGGGGATAATTTCACGGAATAAAGAATGAAATATACCCTTTCGGGGGCAATATGCTGCGTAAAAAAGGGAAGCAAGGGGGAGAGAAGCGCAATAATTTGGGAAGGTTGCCCAACTTTGTGAGGAGAAGTCCCCAATAACGTGAGAGAAACGCGGTCTGCGCTGCGGTAGGGACACAAAAATATGCCCCCAAAGAGGGGGCATGTCTTTATGATTTCACTCGAGAGGCGACGGAGCTGTTCTGCATATCGAGAACTAGAGCTTCTGATTTCTCAAACAAGATGTTCGGATTTCTCAAACAGGATGTTCGGAGTTTGAACACAATGCTCAAAGTATCGCAGGAGCAGAAAGGCTCGGATATTGAGCACAAAGATACTCAAACACTAAGAATAGTGCGTGTCGCTCGCAGTGAAAGGAGAGATTATTTGCGGAGCTTGAGACCGAGTTTGAGGCCCTGGTAGTTGCTGAGTAAAGAACTTACGTAGCTAAAACGTGAGTCTGCCACAGTACCGGCGATTTTGCTGGCGGCACCAAGGAGGGAGAGGAGTTTGTCGTTGTCAAACAAGATGCTGATGCCGGAAGCGGTGCGCACTACTTGGGGATGGAACTTCATGAGTCCTCCGAGGAGAGAGAGGGTAAGCATCTTCTTGCTGGGGTCGAGGGTGTAGGTTCCGCTGATGGGCATACCGTTGAGGTTGGCTTCAAAGGTGTGGTCGGCATTAAAAACGAAGGTGGTGCTGCCTTTCTTAAAACCGAAACGAGTCAGGTTTTCATCGAGTTTGGCTTCGAGCACGCCAGCTGCTGCCACGCCACCAGCTTGGGCGAGGAAGTTTTGGCTTTCAAAAACGGTGCTCACACCGGTGTAGCCCCAACGGCCCACGAGTTCGCGCTCGGTGATGGGTTGGCTGCCGAGGACAGACCCGAGGAGATTGTCGAGGATGTTGCCCCCTGCTGCGAGAGCTGTGCCAGTGTTGCCCGTATTGAGGTTTTGGCTGAGGGCGTTGAGGGTGCTGCATGAGCTTACCCCGAAGAGAAGCAGCGCAGCGGCTGCCAAGGAGAGAAGATATTTATGCATTTGTTTTTGTTATTTTTTTCTAGGGGTTCTAGGGGGCATAGCCCCTTTTCTGCTCGGGGTCGCAGACCCATTCTGCTCGCCCCGACAAGCGGGGCTCGTTCCTCTAAACTCTAACGTCTAAGCTCTAATGTCTAGCGTCTAGTGCTTCTAGTTTTTCTAGATAAACTAGAGAGGCTAGATATGCTCTAGCCTCTCTAGCGTTGTTATTGCGTTAGCCCGAGCCACAAAGTGGCGAGCAGAATGGGTCTGCGACCTGGAGCGAGAAAGGGTCTGCGACCCTCTAACGTCTAATCTCTAACGTCTAGCGTCTACTAACTATTGAGTTTTTGTTTCACTTCGATTTCTTGGTAGGTTTCGATCATATCGCCTTCCTTGATATCGTTGCAGCCTTGGAGCGAGATACCGCACTCAAAGTTGGTAGTGACTTCTTTGACGTCGTCTTTGAAGCGTTTGAGGGCAGCGATGTCGCCAGTGAAGACCACCACACCATCGCGGATGAGGCGCGCCTTGTTGGAGCGTGACACCTTGCCGTCCACCACGTAGGCACCGGCAATGTAGCCCACCTTCGAGATGTGGAACACTTGGCGAACTTCCACCATAGCGGTGATTTCTTCCTTCACGATAGGCTTGAGCATACCTTCCATAGCCTCCTTCACCTCTTCGATCGCATCGTAGATGATAGAATAGAGACGGATGTCGACACCCTCCTTCTCGGCAAGGCGACGCGCACCAGCCGAAGGACGCACCTGGAAGCCCACGATAACCGCCTTAGAAGCCGCAGCGAGGGTAACATCGTTTTCGGAGATTTGTCCCACACCCTTGTGGATCACGTTGATGGCGATGGACTCTGTGGAGAGCTTGATAAACGAATCGCTCAAAGCCTGTACAGAACCGTCCACGTCACCCTTCACCACGATGTTGAGTTCTTGGTAGTCACCGAGTTTCAAGCGACGACCGATTTCATCGAGGGTGAGCATCTTAGACGTACGGAGGTTTTGTTCGCGTTGCAACTGCATACGTTTGTTGGCAATCTCGCGCGCCTCTTGTTCCGTTTCCATCACGTTAAATTGGTCACCTGCCTGAGGAGCACCGTTGAAACCGAGCACCGTGGCAGCGTGAGCAGGAAGCACCTCGTCTACGCGAACACCGCGTTCGTTGAAGAGCGCCTTCACACGACCGTTGTGTGTACCAGCCACGAGAATGTCGCCCTGACGGAGCGTACCGTTGCTCACGAGGACTGTGGACACATAGCCACGACCCTTGTCGAGCGAACTTTCGATGACGGTGCCGACAGCGCGGCGGTTAGGATTGGCTTTGAGGTCGAGGAGGTCGGCTTCGAGGAGCACCTTTTCGAGGAGTTCGTAGATGCCAAGACCCGACTTCGCAGAGATGTCTTGCGATTGGTACTTACCACCCCACTCTTCCACGAGGAAGTTCATCGAAGCCAAGGTAGTCTTGATGGCATCGGGGTTAGCACCGGGTTTATCGATTTTGTTGATGGCAAAGACGATGGGCACACCAGCAGCCACTGCGTGGTTGATGGCTTCCTTGGTCTGTGGCATCACGTTGTCGTCGGCAGCAATGATGATGATGGCGATGTCGGTGACCTGCGCACCACGAGCACGCATAGCGGTGAAGGCTTCGTGACCAGGGGTATCGAGGAAGGTGATTTCGCGACCATTCTTGAGTTTCACGTTGTAAGCACCGATGTGCTGGGTGATACCACCAGCCTCACCAGCGATGACGTTAGCATTGCGGATGTGGTCGAGGAGCGACGTCTTACCGTGGTCAACGTGACCCATCACAGTGACGATAGGCGCACGCTCGCGGAGGTCTTCTTCGTTGTCCACCTCTTCGATGATGGCTTCTTGCACTTCGGCAGAGACGAACTCGGTGGTGAAACCAAATTCTTCTGCCACCATTTCGATGGTTTCTTGGTCGAGACGCTGGTTGATAGACACCATAATGCCGATGCTCATGCAGGTGCCGATGACTTGTGTCACAGGGACATCCATCATCGTAGCCAATTCGTTGGCAGTCACAAACTCGGTGAGCTTGAGCACACGGCTTTCAGCGTCGCGGCGCATCATATCTTCTTCTTGGCGTTCGCGAGCGGCATCGCGCTTCTCACGGCGATATTTCGCACCCTTACCCTTGCTGGCGCCCTTAGCTTGAAGACGAGCGAGGGTTTCTTTCACCTGCTTAGCCACATCTTCGTCGCTGGGAGGAGTGGCAGGAGCATTGTTGCCCTTCTTGCCCTTCTTGCCTCCCTTGCCACCACCTTGTTGTTGGTTGCGGTTTTGTTGGTTTTGACCGGGATGACCATTGTTTTGTCCACCCTTGCCGTTGTGTCCGCCTTGTCCGGCACTGTTCTTTTTGGCTTCAGCATTGACATCGACACGCTCGTTGCCGATGCGGTTGCGCTTCTTGCCATCGCGTTCTTTCTTGCGTTCTTCCTTCGTCTTCTTCTTGGGGCGCGTGCTGCCGTTGATGGCAGAGAGGTCCACGGTGCCGAGCACTTTAGGACCGGTGAGACGAGGTTCGGAGTTGAGTTTGAACACGCCATCGTTGTCCGCCTTGCCCAGATGAGCTGCCTTGTCTTCAACTTCAGCAGCAGGAGCAGCAGGAGTCTTCTCTTCAGCGGCAGGTGCCTCAGCCTTGGGAGCTTCGGGAGCAGGAGTGGCTTCCTTCTTTTCCGCCTTAGGTTCCGCCTTTTTCTCTGCCTTAGGTTCGGATTTCTTTTCAGCCTTTGCAGCCTTTTCTTTAGCCTTCTTGGCAGGCTTTTTGAAAGCATCGAGGTCGATGTGTCCCACCACCTTCAGTCCGCCTTCGGCATTGTCGTCGGCAGCCGCTGCTTCTGGAGCAGTCTCAGCGGCTTGAGGAGCCTGCTCAGCCTTAGGGGCATCAGCGGGTTGCTCTTCTCCATCGCCCACGGTGTGAGCAGCGTCAGCTTCTTTAGCAGAACGCTTTTCTTCGCGACGATTGTGGAAACGCTTTTCAGCTGCTTCCTTGAGGTTGATGTCGTCGGCGAAGTTCTTTTTCAAGGATGTATATTGTTCTTCGGTGATTTTGGTGTTGAGGGTAATTTCTCCTTCAAAACCATTATCTTTGAGCGCGTCTGCCACGCGTTGGATGGAGACGTTGAGTTCTTTGATTACTTTGTTTAATCTCATGTGTATATTTGGGGTGATGGAAGCAGGCTTGCTAGTTTGACGAGGGTAAAACCCCAATCGGTCATTAGAGCGTAAAAGTGCTACTGGAAATGAAATAGATTACTTCCTGTCATCTTTCATTTCCTTGTTAGCATTTTGTTTCTTGTTTGTTCTCGACGTAGCCCGCTACGCCATCGAGCAAACGCAAAAAAACGGCTCAACAATCAAATAAAATCTGTTCAGGATCCAATGACCGCTTCGGGATAAATCGGTGAAACATTAGACAGCTGTCGGAGTGTGCCACAAGACTCGCCTTGGGCTATCGCCTTGCGGGGTGCCTTTCTCATCGTTTTCTCGTCATGGTCAGGGAGTTGCCGATGGAGAAAGAGAGGAGGAAGCGCACCGCCCTCCAAACAGCTCTTTGCGGCTCGCCCTAATTTGGTGTTTAGGTCGAGCCGCAGAGGCTTTAAGATGCAGGTTCGTCAAACTCAGCGCTAAGCACTGCGAGCAAGTGGTCTACGGTGTCTTCTTCGAGATCGGCTTTTTCAACAATCATGTCGCGAGGTGCATTGAGCACTTCACGCGCTGTGCGCAAGCCCATCTGCTTGATGGCATCGATGACCCATTGGTCGATTTCGTCAGAGAATTCGTCCAAATAGATGTCGTCCACTTCTTCAGCGCCTTCCACTTCGCGGTACACGTCGATGGTGTAGCCGGTGAGCATAGAGGCGAGTTTGATGTTTTGTCCTCCCTTACCGATGGCGAGGCTCACTTGGTCGGGATCGAGGAACACATCGGCGCGTTTTTCCTCTTCGTTGATGACGATGTTGTTCACGCGTGCAGGGTTGAGCGCACGTTGGATGTAGAGCATCGAATTGGTGGTGAAGGGGATGACGTCGATATTTTCGTTTTTGAGTTCGCGCACGATGCCGCTGATGCGGTTACCGCCCACGCCCACGCAAGAACCCACAGGGTCGATGTTGGGGTCGTAGCTTTCGACAGAAATTTTGGCGCGTTCGCCAGGGAGTCGTGCCACATCGTGCAGCACAATCACGCCTTCTGCGATTTCTGGGATTTCGCGACGCAGGAGTTGTCGCAAAAACATGGGGCTAGTGCGTGAGAGGTAGATTTTGGGATTACCATTATTGTTGTCCACGCGGTCGATGACGGCTTGCACGCGGTCGCCCTTGCGGAAGAAGTCGCGCGCCATTTGTTCGCGTTTGGGCAAGAGGAGGTCGTTTTGTGCGTCGTCCACGAGGAGTGTTTCGTTTTTCCAAGTCTGATAAACCTCAGCCGAAACGATTTCTCCCACTCGGTCGATATACTTATTATATAAGGTGTCGTGTTCGAGTTCGAGAGTTTTAGAAGCAAGGGTCTGACGGAGGGTCAAGATGGCGCGACGTCCGAAGGAGTCGGAGTCGATGTGCTCACTCACCTCTTCGCCCACCTCAAAGTCGGGCTCAATCTTTCGGGCTTCAGAGAGCGCAATTTGTTTGTTGTCGTCTTCCACCTCACCATCAGCCACGATTTCGCGGCTACGGGTGATTTCAAAGTCGCCCTTGTCGGGATTCACCACCACGGTAAAATTTTCGTCGGTGCCATAAGTTTTGGCAATGACACTGCGAAAACTCTCTTCGAGCACTGCCAAGAGAGTGGTGCTATCGATGTGTTTGGTCTCGTTGAATTCAGCAAAGCTGTCGAGGAGACTCATTTGAGGGGTTTGCTTTTTAGCCATATATTATAGGGAGAAACGACAGACGCACTTCTGGTCGTCGCATCGGGGTGCGGCGACCACCAGGCATGTCTGCTGCTTTTTATTTGAAATCAATGTAGAGTTTCGTCCATTTCACCTCGCTCATGGGGAGTTTGGTTTCCACCTCCTCGAGGTGTGGACGTTTTTCGCCTTCGGCTTTCACCTTCACTTGCTGCACGATAGAGATTTCTTCGGCAGTAGCAGCGGTGAGACGACCTTGGAGCTTCTTGCCCGCGGTGGTGAGGATTTCCACCTCGTCGCCCAAGTGGATTTCATATTGTTGAAGCACCTTGAAGGGCTGACCGATGCCAGCCGACCCCACTTCGAGGTCAAAGTCTTCTTCGTCGCGGTCGAGTCCCTCCTCGATGAAACGAGAGAGCGACACGCAGTCTTCGATCCACACCCCTTCGGCATGGTCGATTTCCACCAGGATTTTGTCACCATTGATCGACAAGTCGGCGAGGAAATAGTCTTTATCCTCGAGCCATTGGTCGATAAGTTGTTGTACTACGGTTTTACTGATCATTCAGTGGGCAATTATTGCTGTTGTTATAGTGGGGGCTGGGGATAGAAACTCTAGAAGGACTAGAAAGACTAGATGCTCTAGAAAGACTAGAAGGACTAGATGAACTAGAATATCTAATGTCTAGATGCCCGAGCCACGCTTGTCGTGGCGAGCAGAAAGGGTCTATGACCCTCTAACGTCTAATCTCTAACATCTAGATGCCCCTTTATAGACAGAAGTGAGGAGCTTCGTTCGAGCCCCTCACGTCATTTATCACTGCAAATATACGTTTTTTCTGTAAAACAGCCAAGAGTAAACCATTTTTTTGCACAAAAGAGGCACATTTCCCCTCTTTTCTGGCTCATCTCCTTGAGAAAGTGGCTTGTTGCTCTAGTTTTTCTAGGACTTCTAGTTCTTCTAGGAGGGTCTAGATTTTCTAGTTCTTCTAGGAGCTCTAGTTTCTCTAGAGCTTCTAGCCCAATCGCGCCAGCCCGAGCCACGCTTGTCGTGGCGAGCGAAAAAGGGTCTGCGACCCCTAACGTCTACTAAAGTATCCCCTTTCGGGGTTAGCCATTCGGGCATCCGTATATTTCTCGTTAAAGTTCGTAGCCCCTTGGAGAGAGGTGCACTCATAGAACATAGCCTCTGAAGCAAAACAATTTCTGAAGGCAAAACTCCAAATCGTCGTCAATGCCGCACAACCCGAGAACATCTCGCGCATATCCTTCACCTCAGAAGTTTGGAAATTCGACAAGTCGAGCGTGGTCAAACCCTTGCAATCCTTAAACATCGCGTGAAGGTCTGTCACCTGCGCAGTGTCAAAATGAGCCAAGTTGAGCGCAGACAGCGCAGCACAGCCCAAGAACATCTCGTGCATGTCCGTCACCTGCGCAGTGTTAAACCGCGAAATGTCGAGGTCTGCCAGTGCCGAACAGTCCGCAAACATCTGCACCATGTTCGTCACCTGCGCAGTGTTGAAATTCAGTAGGTCGAGCGCGGTCAGACTCTTGCAACCCGCAAACATGCGGCTCATGTCCGTCACCTGCGCGGTGTTGAAACAAGAAATCACCAAAGACTCGAGCGCAGAGCAGCCCTCAAACATACGCCACATCGTGGTCACATTTTCTGTGAAGAAATGAGCCAAATTGAGCGTCCTCAAACTTTTGCATCCTGCAAACATATACCCCATGTTCGTAACGCGAGAAGTATAAAAGCTAGAAAGAGCCAGCGTTGTCAAACTCTCGCAATCTCTAAACATCTCGCCCATGTTCGTCACCTGCGCAGTGTTGAAACTCTGAAGATCGAGCGTGGTCAATCCCTTGCAATCTTTGAACATCTCGTGCATGTCCGTCACTTTTGCCGTGTCGAAGAAATACAAATCAAGTTCTTTCAAAGCAGCGCATCCCATGAACATTTGCTGCATTTGCTTCACGTTGAGCGTGTCGAATCTCGAAACGTCCAGCGAGCGCAGCGCACCACATCCTGCAAACATTCGGCTCATGTCCGTCACTTCCGAAGTGTTGAGATTGTCCAACCCACATATTTCCTCCAAAGCCGTTAAACCCTCAAACCATCCAGCAGTGGTCTTAGGCACAAAGTTTCGGAACGATTCGTCAAAGACTATTTTCGTAATCTCCTCCTTAGATTTTTTTGCACAGTCAGCCCATAAGGAAATCTTATTGTCGTCCTTACCAGTTGTTCCTTCTATGAGCCAACAATCCCCCTTGTGGAAGTTTCGTTTTCTATCGAAATAGAAAGTTAGTGTTTTCTTATCTGCAGTAAGGAGTACATAAGCCCCATTCTCCTTTGTTAATACATTTTTTGTGAAATATCCCGTTTGGGGATTTGCCATACTTACGTCGTCCCTCCCTTTTTCATAAGCCGCTGCACCGCTAAGAGAAACGCAACCCGTGAACATATTAGCTGAACTGTCGCAATTCCATGATGATTTACAATAAATTGTTATCAAAGATTTGCAACCCGAGAACATATAGCTCATATCCGTCACCTTCGAAGTGTCGAAGCTGGAGAGGTCGAGAGAGGTCAAAGAGGAGCAAGAGTTGAACATACCACTCATGTCCGTCACCTGCGAGGTGTTGAGGTGTTCCAATCCTTTTATCCTTATAAGGGATAGGAAAGCTCGAAACCATCCTACCGTGGTGGTAGGACGAAAATCACGGAACGAAGCATCAAACACAGCTGTGAGAATGGTAGTATTGTGAGAATCAAAAGTGCCAGCCCAAGCAGGAAAATGCACAAAATTCTTTTTTTTCTTCTCCCCTATTCCCCACGTTGTGCCGTCGCGTTCATCACGGAGGGTGTCATAATAGAAAGTGAGGATGGTTTCATCTTCACTGAGGTGCACGTAGGCTTCGGGAATGGTGGGCGTAGGGATTATATATTCAGTGATGGTCATAAGGTTTATACATATGAAAGTGTTCGGAAAATAATGTAGTAAGTTGGATTTTGCTGTGTTTTTATCTTTCTCTTTTTGCGGATAATCTAAGCAAAGGGATTCTAATGCGCAAATATAAATAATGTTATGCACATGAGCAAGGGAATAGACGTTAGACGTTAGAGATTAGACGTTAGAGGGTCGCAGACCCTTTTTGCTCGGGGTCACAGACCCTTTTTACTCACCACAAAGTGGCTCGGGGGGCATAGAGATTAGATATTAGAGAGTAGCCCCAAAAAAACGATGGAGATTCTCAAAAAAACGATGGACTTTTTCAGAAAAACGATGGACTTTTTCCCAAAAAACTCCCACGTTTTTCGGATTTCGTGGGAGATAATAGAAGGAACGAGAGAGAAGAAAAGACAAAAACAAAAAGGAAGAAGGAATATACACAAAGGCATCCACAGCAAAAACTAATCCACGGCAGAACAAATCCACGACAAAAACAAAAAGGATTCCACGGAATATACACAAAGGCATCCACGGCAAAAACAAAAAGGAATCCACACAAAATAGGAAGGAAAGAAGCGCAATTCGTGCCTAAAAACAAGGATTTGAGGAGCAAAATTCTCATGCAGACTTTGCATTTTCGCCCTAAAAACTTGGTCAAACGCATAATCTATTGTAATTTTGTGCACTACAAATGGGGCTTTCTCGCTGCAGCTGCTATACAAAAGCTCTCGTTGCTCTAAAATACAAGGAAATAGGCAAGATTTCCAAGGATTTATGTTTTATTTCCACACCTTGCAGCAAAATGAGAGATACCATCATCATTGCAAGAATATAAACAGGTATGCAATAATATAGGCAAGTCTAGAAGCAAATCCGAAAGGAGATAGGCAGGTCTACAAGGAGATATGCAGGTCTACAAGCATATAAAAAATTCTACAAGCATATAAGCTAGTTTGCAATGAGATAAGCAAGTCTACAAGCATTAAAGCAAGCTGAGGAGCAGCCCATTATTTTCATCCGAACATCACGCCAACGTGGGAGAAGCCCCCTCCAAGGGCAACCACGATGGCACAATTTTCTTTCACACACCATGCACCAATACGTCTATTTCGCCATGAACGCCATCGCGTGTTTTGCCACTGCGGTGACCGCTCAAGCACAAAAAGCCACCAGCGGTCCGCTATCCGCAGAACTGGTTTATCGCATCCAGTCGGCACCCGATGCGCAAGTCTTTATCACCGAAAACGAGGAGCACAGTTTGACTGTCGCCACGAAAGACAACGCTCGCCGACAATTCTGGAAGTTTATCCCTGTGGAGGGACAACAAGACGTGTATTACGTGCAAAACACTGCTACACACCGCTATCTCGCCTCTACCATTGCCACCGGAGAAGCTGGAAAAACAGCGATCACAACTTCCAATATGCCCGTGGCTTACTTTGTGGCTCCCAACCCCAAAGCCAGAACCGCTGGTGCTTGGACGCTCTCTTCGACCGACGTGCCCAACTACAACGATCGCTCCAAAACCCCGATGGGGCTCAACCGCAAAGGCGGCACTCACCTCGTGGTGGCTTTTCAGGCAGGCAACAACAACGCCAACTCCTACTGGTGGCCCGTGGCAACGACCGACAGTTATGAGGTGCGCCCCTTCCAAACGGGCAAAGACCGCTTGTATGCGCTGGTGGACGAGAGCGGCAGATGGTTGCAAGTGAATGGCGATGGAGATTTCTCGTGGACCACTCCAGAAGCAGCAGAGGGCGAAACGTCCTTCTACATGGAGGGACAGGGCAACTCTAAAGGGGGCTACAAGCTCCACCACGGCACCACCCACAAAGCGCTCAACGAGAGCGAAGCCTGGAGCATCGTGGAAGACGAACTCGCGGGCTTCTATGGTTGGGAAAATGCGGCGCACCAACGTGTGAAACTCGGTGGCGAAACGCGTTTCCGCTTCATGGCGCAGCGCACTCCCCTCATGCGTCGTTTGCAGATTTATGATTATCCCTGCACCACCACCGACAACTACTGGTGGAGCTCGCTCAACCTCAGTGTGAAGGATGAAGCAAAAGAAGGGACGAAAGTGTTGGCAAGCATCAAATATCCCGATGCAAAAGCCAAAAACGACCACGAACTCCATGTGGTATTCTCTCGCCAAACGGCAGATTTGCCACAGGGAGAAACGGCAAAATTGAATTTCAAGGTCAGTGCCAATCCTCCCAAAGATGCTAAGGCTTATCTCTATTTCGACTGGAACCACGATGGTATCTTTGAATTGCAACAGCCCCTCACCTTGCAGCGCATCACGAGCACTGAATTCACCGTGCCAGAGACGGCTCTCAAGGGCAACACGCGCTTCCGCATTCGCCTCACGTCCAATGGTCTCACAGGCGCAGACGACGAAGTGGTGGGCGTCATCTTCGATGGTTTCCTCAATGTGGTAGCCCCCACTGGGGTGCAGCGTCCCACGGTGGATCGCACCGATGCGCAGACCTACGACCTCTCTGGCAGACTCACCTCCCCCACCACTCCTGGTTTGTACATCGTGGGCGGCAAAAAGGTGGTGCAACCCTAACGAAATATTGGGATTATCCCAACAAACAATTAGGATTATCCCCCTCTTCTCCCCCATCGACAGAGGGAAACCTCCTGCAAGACAGAGCAGCACTCAGGTGTCAGTATCAAGAAGGGCACGCGGCTCGTGAGCAGGCATCCAACACTCTGCATTCTCATCATGAAAAAAGCATATACTCTCCTCGGACTTGGTGCTTTGGCAGCCATGACTGGTCAAGCGCAACAACGTCCCAACATCATCTACATCATGTGCGACGACATGGGCTATGGCGACTTGGCTTGCTATGGTCAGAAGTACATCGCTACCCCCAATCTCGACCGCATGGCATCCGAAGGCATGCGCTTCACACAGGCTTATGCCGGAAGTCCGGTGTCGGCTCCCTCGCGTGCCACTCTCATGACTGGACAGCACAGCGGACACACCCACGTTCGCGGCAACAAGGAATACTGGCGCGGAAAGGATGTGGCGAATCTTTATGGCAAAAACACTGACTTTGAAGAGGGCTGGGCAGGACAAGAGCCCTATGATGTGAACCACAAAATTTTGCCCGAAATCCTCAAAGCCAATGGCTACACCACGGGGATGTTTGGCAAATGGGCAGGCGGTTATGAGAGTTCCGCTTCTACGCCCGACAAGCGCGGCATCGACGAATATTATGGCTACATCTGCCAGTTTGAAGCTCATGCCTATTATCCCAATTTCTTGAACGAATTTAGCCGTTCGCGTGGCGACAAAAAGACCCACCGCGTGACGCTCGAGGAGAACATCAAATATGGTATGCCCGGGAGTGACGACTATTTGAAGCGTCCGCAGTATTCTGCCGACCTCATCCACCAAAAGGCGATGGCTTGGCTCGACAAACAGACCAAAGACCAACCCTTCTTGGGCATCTTCACCTATACCCTGCCCCACGCCGAATTGCAACAGCCCAACGACAGTCTGTTGCAGGCGTATCAAAACCACTTCTGCCAAGAGCACATCTTCCGCAGTCAAGTGGGCAACCGCTATCACGGCACCGAACAGGCACACGCTCAGTTTGCTGCTATGATTACGCGCTTGGACTTCATGGTGGGTGAAATCATCGCGAAACTCAAAGCGAAGGGCATGGACGAAAATACCATCGTGATCTTCACCTCCGACAATGGTCCTCACGAAGAGGGCGGTGCCGATCCCACCTTCTTCAACCGAGATGGGCTGCTCAAGGGATTGAAACGCTCCACCCACGAGGGGGGCATCCGCATCCCCTTCATCGTGCGCTGGCCCGGTAAGGTGGCAGCAGGCGAAGTGAACGACCACCAACTGGCGTTCTACGATGTGTTGCCCACCTTCTGCGATGTGGCAGGCATCAAGGATTTCCCCAAAGCCTATCAGCGCAACGACAAGGACCTCTACGACGGACTCTCGTTCTACAACACTCTCGTGGGCAAGAACGACCAGCAGCAGAAGCACGATCATCTTTATTGGGAATTTCACGAAACCGACATGATGGGCGTGCGCATGGGCGACTGGAAACTGGTGGTGGAGCGTGGCAACTGCCGTCTCTACGACTTGAGCAAGGACCTCCACGAAGACCACGATGTGGCAGCGCAACACCCCGATGTGGTGAAACAGATGGTAGACATCATCTACAAAGAGCACACCGCGCCCAGTGTGCCCGAATTTAAGGTGACTTTGCCCAAAAGAAAATAGCCCGAAAAGCACAAATGCCCCCTATTTGCTAAATAAAGATAGAAAATAGGGGGCTTATCGTGTGGGTTATCCGCTTTTTTTCGTAAATTTGCAGCAAGGTGTTTCATTAAGGGCAAACTGCTGCGTTATTTTCGATATTCAGCTTTGGTCACGTACTCCAGTACGCTCCCTTCAGCCTCAATCTCAATGCCTTGCATTTTATCCCTTTATGAAGCACCAAAGGAGATGCTGCAAAAACAAGGATTGCAACAGCTCCCAATTCGGACTCTTCTCGCCGTAGTCCTTCCACCCAAGGATCGGACAAGCGGAAAAGCCCCAAACAACGCTTCATAATCTAAATCTTAATAATGGCACTTATCGAACAGCTCGTTGCTCGCGCAAAAGCCAACAAGCAACGCATCGTTCTCCCCGAAGGAACGGAAGAACGCACACTCAAAGCAGCCGACCGCATCCTCGCTGACGAGGTGGCTGACCTTATCCTCATTGGCGACCCTGCCGAAATCAAGGCTCTCGCTCAAAAGAATGGTCTTTCGCACATCGAGAAAGCCACCATCATCAATCCGCTGTCGCACGACAAGAAGGAGGAATATGCACAACTCTTGGCACAACTCCGCGCGAAGAAGGGTGTGACCATCGACACGGCACGCTCCATCGTGGAAAATCCCCTCTACCTCGGTTGCTTGATCATCAAAGCTGGCGATGCTGACGGACAGTTGGCTGGTGCACGCAACACGACGGGCGATGTGCTCCGTCCTGCGCTCCAAATCATTAAGACGGCTCCTGGCATCTCTGTGGTGAGTGGTGCGATGTTGCTCCTCACGCAAGCGCACGAATATGGCACGAATGGTGTCATCGTGATGGGTGACGTGGCAGTGACGCCAGTGCCCGATGCTGAGCAGTTGGCACAGATTGCCATTTGCTCTGCCGACACTGCGCGTGCGGTGGCTTGCATCGAGCCCAAGGTGGCTATGCTTTCTTTCTCCACCTATGGTTCTGCGAAGCACGAAGATGTGGACAAGGTGCGCACGGCTTTTGAACGCGCCAAGGAACTCCGCCCCGATCTCGACATTGATGGCGAACTCCAAGCGGACGCTGCCCTCGTGCCTTCTGTGGCTCACTTGAAGGCAGCAGGTAGCCCTGTGGCTGGTCAGGCGAATGTGTTGGTGGTGCCTCGTTTGGAAGTGGGCAACATTGGTTACAAACTCGTGGAGCGTCTCGGTCATGCTGAAGCCATCGGACCTATCCTCCAAGGTATTGCGCGCCCCGTGAACGACCTCTCTCGCGGTTGCTCCGTGGAAGATATTTACAAGATGGTCGCCATCACCGCTAACCAAGCTATCGCTGCTAAGCAAAACTAAGGGTCGCAGACCCTTTATAGACGTTAGACATTAGACGTTAGAGGGTCGCAGACCCTTTCCGCTCGGCTTCGTCTTCGCTCGCCTCGAGCCTTGAAGATTACTGCCTTGCGGAAATAAACGTCCTCTCGTTACAGCCCTATTTGCACAAGCGGAATGAACAATAGGCTTCTCCGCACGCACTAATGGCTTATTTCAAAAGACAAAAATGAAGATTCTCGTCATCAACTGCGGAAGCAGTTCTATCAAATATAAGCTCTATGAAATGGACACTCGCGAAGTGCTCGCTGCTGGCGGCATTGAGCGTGTGGGACAACAAGGAGCTTTCCTCAAAACCACCGACCACAACGGTGAGAAAATCCAACTCGACTTCGACTGCCCCTCACACACAGAAGGCATCAAAATGATGTTCGACACCTTGATGCACCCCCAATATGGCGCCATCAAGAGTTTGGACGAAATCGCAGCCGCTGGTCACCGCATCGTCGCAGGCGGACGCTTCGCAGAAAGCCGTCTGGTCACTGACGAAATGCTCGAAGAGTGGAAAACCTACATGGACCTTGCGCCCCTCCACAACCCACCTGCCCTCAAAGGCTACAACGCGGTGAAAGCTGTGGTGGAACACATGCCCAACGTCTTTGTGTTCGACACCTCTTTCCACCAAACCATGCCAGCCCATGCCTATATGTATGCCGTGCCTTACCACTACTACGAGGAAATGAACATCCGTCGTTGGGGCGCACACGGCACGAGTCACCGCTTCGTCACCCAACGCGTGTGCGAAGTGTTGGGCACCCAACCTGAAAATCAGAAAATCATCACCTGCCACATCGGCAACGGAGCTTCTGTTTCGGCAGTAGACCACGGCAAGTGCATCGACACCTCCATGGGACTCACTCCTCTCGAAGGTCTCATGATGGGCACACGCACAGGCGACCTCGATGCTTCTGTGGTGCTCGCCATCATGAAGAAAGAAGGCAAGACCCCCGATGAAATGCAAGATTTACTCAACAAGAAGTCGGGTCTTCTTGGCATCTCTGGTTTGGGCAGCGACATGCGCGACGTGGAAAACGGCGTGAAAGAAGGCAACGAGCGCGCTAAGTTGGCACTCGACATGTACAACTATCGCATCAAGAAATACGTCGGTGCTTATGCTGCTGCCATGGGTGGTGTGGACACCATCGTCTTCACCGCAGGCGTGGGCGAGCACCAATGGGATGTGCGCTACAATGCTCTCAAAGACCTCGAATTCCTCGGCATCGAAGTGGACTACGACAAAAACAAAGCCAACTTTGGTGAAGAAGAAATCATTTCAACGCCCAACAGCCGCGTGAAAGTGGTGGTGGTGCCCACAGATGAAGAGTTGCTCATTGCCAGCGACACCCTCGCATTGATTCAAGGAGCTTGATAAGCCTGAAAGCTGTGCGCTCTGCTGTCGCTTTACAGAAAGTGCAACAGCATGGCTCATGCTTTCTCTCGAAATCTCTGCATCTTGCAAACGTTGAGATGCCACAACACTAGTTTAACCTTGCAAACTATGGCACTCGTGGCTGTGGTCTGCAAGGTTTTTGCATCAATCGAAACAAACCCATAAAACAGGTTCATTAACGAACAAATTCTACGCATAATGTTCAAACAAACACTCACCGCGTTGCTCTTTGCGGCAACCCTCTATGCCCCCCATGCTTTGGCGGCAGACGCTCCTCCTTTCGTGCCTACCACCATCACCACTGGCAATGACTTTGCTGCCAACACGGTGTGGTACACCTTCCAAAACGGACAGAAAGGTTTCTATCTCAGCAATCCCGAAGGCGAAGATTTCATTGCCCTCAATCGTTCACGCATTCGTGAAGTGAGCGACAAATATCTTTGGTGCTTCGTGGGCAACAACACCGATGGTTATCGCATCTACAACAAAGCTGCTGGTGCGGGTAAGGTGCTCGCTGCGCCTAGTGTTGTGACGGGCAATGGCGGCGAATCCTTTGCTGTGCTCAAAGATGCCAAACAACTCGATGGTTACACCGATCTGTGGATTCTCTCCACCAGTAATGATTTGACGGGTAAGCGCGCTTTCTATCTCAATGTGAAGGACCACAACAGTTGGAAGCTCAACAACCGCAATGATAAACTTGCTTTCTGGACGGATGGTGCAGACCACGGTAGCTCGTTTGTGGTGAACACTTTGAAAGAAGCGGGTGAAGGTGGCGAAGTCACCGTTTCTCCTAGCACAGGTGCACTAACGTCTAGCAATCCCAGTAGTTCGTACAAAAAACTTTGGTCGAGCAACTCTGCAGTGCCCCTCACCCTCGATGCAGGTGCCAACAACATGAATGTGGTGAATGACATTCTTCAGCTCCACGCTGGTTCTTCTAAACGTTGCAACTATGTCTTTTCTGTGCCTGTGGGCTATGCTGTGAAGAGCATTGAATTTGATTTCCAACTCGGCAAAGCCACAGACAAGGAAGTCAACATCGAAGGTTACGGACAACGCTTTAAGGTGTCGGGTGATGTGCAACATTTCTCTGCCAAGATTGCAGGCACTGAGAATGCGGCTACTTTCTTGCTCTCTGGAGAAAATGTTCCCGTGAAGTTTATGAACGCCAAAGTGGTGGTGGAACGCGTGAACGTTACCCCTGAGTCACAAGTGAACGTCTTTGATTATAAAGCTGACACTCGCGAAGGATATCGCATTCCTGCCATTGCCGTAACGGGCAAATCGGGTGCAGTGGTGGCATTTAGCGATGCGCGCTACACTCCAGGTGCAAGCGACATCGGTAACGGACGTGTGGACCTCGTGGTGAGTCGTTCGGAAGATAACGGTAAAACGTGGAGCGCGCCCGAAGTGATGAAAGACAAGGACGGAAAGCCTGTGGCACAAGGTGATGGCAGAATGGTGGGAGGTGATCCCAACAAGAGCCGCACCGCTGGTTATGGTGACCCTGCTGTGGTGGCTGACCGCGAAAGCGACGACGTATTGGTAATGAGTGTGTCGGGCTTCACCAACTTCTTTGCTGCTCGTCGCGAAACACCTAATGCTGTGGCGCGCTGGTTCTCCAATGATGGCGGTAAGACTTTCACACAACACGAAGACATCACCGACCACATCTACAAACAGTTTGACAACACCACACCTCGTGGCAAGATAGAATCTATGTTCTTCGGTAGCGGACGCATCACCCAAAGTCGTCGCATCAAGGTGGGCACGCACTATCGCATCTATGCCGTGTTGAGCGGACTCAATGTCAATCCTCAAAACATTGCCAACTGGGTGATGTATTCCGATGACTTCGGTAAGAACTGGAAAATCCTCGGCGATGCCATGACGCCTGCTATTCCTCACTCTGCCGACGAACCTAAGTGCGAAGAATTGCCCGATGGTTCCGTTGTAGTCTCTTCTCGCCGTACCTATGGTCGCTGGTTCAACGTGTTCCGTTTCACCGACTCTGCCAAGGGCGAAGGCTACTGGGAAGAAATGGCACACAGTCCTTTGGTTAAAGCCTCTGACAATGCTTGCAATGGTGAACTCCTCATCGTGCCAGTAGTGAAAAAGGCTACCAACGAAAAGATGTATCTCGCATTGCAATCCATTCCTTTCGGTCCTGGTCGCACCAATGTGGGCATCAACTACAAGGAATTGGCAGATGCTAGTGACTTTAGTTCTTCTGCCAACTTTGCAAAACAATGGGACGGTGCTCACAAGGCTTCTCAATATGGTTCGGCTTACTCTGTGATGGCTTGGCAAAAGAACAACACCCTCGCCTTCATGTATGAAGAAGATCCCGAAGTGGCTCACCCTGGTTACACGCAAGTCTACAAGAACTACACCATCGAGCAAATCACCGACGGTGCTTACAGTTATGCGGCAGACGACGATATGACTGTGGCAAAGGCACTCACCAAGAAAGTCGTAGACGCTCGTGTGGCAGAAGCGAAACAACACGTGGGCACAGGCATCGGACAATATCCTGCAGAAGTGGCTGGACTGTTTGACCAAGTGGCAGCAGCTTACCAACAAAAGCCTTCTGACCAAGTTTACGAAGCGCTCAACGTTGCTTTGCAATCTGCTCCTGTCAATGAGGTGACGGATAAACAATTCTACTACCTCCAAAATGATGGTTACAAGACCCAAGAGAACAAGAGCTACTACCTCCAGTTTGATGAGAACCAAAAGCCTAAGGGTGTAGATGCTTACGATGACACTGACGAAAAGCAGTACTTCATCTTCTACAAGGTGCCCAACAAGCCTGGTCACTACTACATCTACAACGACAGCTGGAGTGCTTTTCTCCTTCCTCTCCAAAACGATAATCAGGAAGTGCTCACAACCGACAAGCAAGAAAAGGCGGGTGTTTATGTGCTTGAGCACTTGGGCAATGGCGAATCGCTCATCCGTTGCGTGAATGCCAAGAACCCCGCTCACCCTTATCTCCATTTGGCTGGCGATCAGAAACTCGTTTGCTGGGAAGGTAAAAACTCTGCTCCTTCTCACTGGCGCATTCGCCCAGTAGGTTTGGTAACAGCTATCAAGTCTGCTGCAGCAAAGTCTGCATCTGCTTCTCAACTCTTCGACCTCTCTGGTCGCAAGGTGAGCCAAGACCACAAGGGCTTGAAGATTTCCAAAACTGGCAAGACGTTCTAAACATTATTCCTAAAGACAATCCCCACTCTTCCTATCTGGATGAGTGGGGATTTGGTGTTATTAGACGTTAGAGGGTCGCAGACCCTTTCTGCTCGGCTGCGGCTACACTGCGTTTCGCTTGCCTCGGCTTCGCAACAGAAAAGGCTAGACTCTTTTTATACATTAGACGTTGAGGTTAGACCTCTAAGTCCAGCTGCCCAACTAGAAGGAGATGCTCACACCTGCCTCTACGTTATTATAGTCCTTTCGGATAGGCACAATCGGGTCGGTGTCATAAATGAGACGATAAGTCCCATTAAGCCCTATTCTGGGAGTGATGTTATATTTGAGAGCCACAGCTCCGCCCCATCGTGCAGCCTTCAAAATACGATCGGGTCTGGCTTGATGAATCGCAGTTGTCGTGAGTTCCCAAAAATCGTTTATGCGGTGCTTGACACTGATCGATAAGTGACTCTTCACACTTCGGCTAAAGACATAAGGGCGACTCACATGAGGAGTGGGATTTTCCCACTTTTCAAACTCAAAGAAGACACCAGCTGAAGCAAACATCAACACTTTCTCACTGTTGATCAGTCGAACTCGTGACAGCAGCCCACTCGACACTTTATACAGCATCCCGCGGCTCTCTGCCCATTGCGACTCAGCATAAGGATAAACCTCGAAGGCACGATTTAAGAGATAACGATATTCAAGATGCACATATCCGCCACTCATCGTCACTTTATCTCCGTATGTCGAAAATTCGAGCTTGTTGATAAAGTTTATCACCCGATTATGGTTGATCAAGATGTTGAGATTGGCAGTATTTTTTAAGGTCAGCACATTCTCTTTCTCTGTTTTGAAATTCAACACAGGAAACAAAGAACCTTGGATGGTCTTTGTGCTATCTATGTTCATCGTGAGATTTTCTGTAATTCCTTCTGTGTTTATTAGCTCAAGGTCTATGGGATGCAGTGTTGATAGGGTTCTGTCTACTTCACTTGCCTCTGTTCCCAGGGCTTGTCG